>Ga0310342_100000069_pt1 | contig 46596 bp, 66 predicted proteins | sample S15DNA20500_MG_FD_206155 | JGI IMG/M metagenome (GOLD analysis project Ga0310342, IMG submission 206155) | Marine microbial communities from station ALOHA, North Pacific Subtropical Gyre - S1503-DNA-20-500_MG | ecosystem: Environmental > Aquatic > Marine > Oceanic | place: Pacific Ocean: North... | reverse complement strand
ACCGGCCCCTAATGCGTTTAACTTATTAGGCATTATTAAAGAAGTTAAAGGAAACTATAATATTCTTTCTGCACCTATGGCAGACGATCATAGAGTTGAGCCAAGTAAAAAAGAATGGGCTGAAAAAAACTTAAAAAGTTTCCCACCTGATGATGTTATTATTACAACTAACAAGAAACAGTATGCTACACAACCAGATGGAACACCAAACATCTTAATAGATGACTTTGGACAAAATATTGCAAAATGGGAAGCGGCTGGAGGTATAGGATTTAAACATAAAGACCATAAATTTGAAAGAACTGCAAAAACATTAAAACAACATTTTATTAAAGAAACTATAGTTGTTGCTGAAGGTCCTTTAAAAATGAAATACAGCGATTTTAAAGACTTTGTTGCTGATAAAGTTAGACAGCCACAAAAAGGATATGGCAAAACAGAATATGATCCAAGATTATTAAAGAAAATATACGAACTTCTTTCAGGGCACGATGTAACGTGGGATGGTAAAAACTATACCATACATGATGACGAGCATTCACCTAGAGCACACGCTAGAAAAGGAAGAAATCCAGCTACAGAACGCTCACTATCTAAAGGTGAAGAAAAAAGCAAAGAACGTATTGTTAAGGGCATGAAAAAAGACAAAAAAGGCTTCGCAAACCGCTATGGTGATGATGCTAAAGCAGTTATGTATGCTACAGCTACTAAACTAGCTAAAAGATAAATACATAAAGCAAGGAAAAACTATGAAATTTGACGAGCTTAAAAAATACAAGGATGGCAGAGTAGTAAAACCCCGCGATCCTAACTGGAAACAAATGCAAGATCTTAAAAAGAGTGGTGCCGCTGGATCTCATGGTGATAAAACTAAAGAAATTCCACGCAAAGCAAAATACAAAGACGAATTCACAAATGAAGATGTTCAGCACTTAACTGAACTTGCTTTCTTACCATTATTAATACCAGCATTAGCAACCGCTGTTAGAATAGGTGCTCCTCATGTGCTTAGATTCCTTGGAAAAAAGGGTGCAAAAGAAATAATTAAAAAAGGAGCTCAGAGCGGAGCAGGTGCGGCGGCTAATATAGCAAAAAATGCCAAACCACTTATTCAAAAAGGTGCAGAAGCGGCAGGTAAAGGTGCAATAAAAGTAGCACCAAAGATTGCCAAAGGTGCTGGAAGTGTAGCAAAAGGCGTAGGAAAACAAATTCTTAAACATCCTATTAAAGCTACAATATTAGGCGTAGGTGCAAAAATTTATACTGAAGTAGATGAATTATTTGATCACATCAAAGAACTTGTAGGTGATATGCTTGATAATGAAACTATCAAAGCACTTGCACAAGTGGCAGTAAAATGGGCGTTACCGGCAACGGCAATTATTGCAATCTTATACGGTGGTAAAAAACTTTATGACTATATACAAGATGAAGACGACCCCGAAGCACAACCACAAGAAGATATACAAGACGAAAGTGATGAAAATGCTCCAGCAAGACTTTTAGGAGTCGCCCAAGCTCATTTAGGCTATGGGTTAGAAATGGCTCAACACGTATTAGATGGAGATAAGTTCAAAGCTGAAAGCATGGCAAGAGTTATTGTAGATGGTTGGCCAGACGCAATTGACAAAATACAAAACGTATATAAAATAAGAAAATCAAACGGTGAAGATATTAACGAATTTATTGACGATCGTGTTGGAACTGTTGTAAAAACATCTCAAGGTAAAAGAGTAAAAATATTACAAGCTGATCCTAAACAAGGACTATACAAAGTAGAATTTCAAAGCGGTGTTGAAGTATATATGAGTCGTGATGAACTTGATCTTGAAGTTCCTACAGATGCATTAGGTAAAGAAACTAAACCACGTGACTGGAAACATCCGTGGGATATAGGTGAAGACAAAGACGATAATAAAAAGAAAGCTATTGATATTGCTAAGAAGATGGGTGGCAATATGACAGGCGCTGTTAATCAAATTGAAAAATTAAAGAAAGGTTTATCACAAGATAAAGATGTTGGTAAGGCTTTAAAAACAGCTAACGAGGATCTTGATTCTCCGGCACATAAAGCACAATCATCAATTTGGCATAAATCAAATCCAATAGGACGTAATTTTATGGACCCAGATGATTATGATTCTGATGCACGTGGCACACATATTATTATGGACAACCCAACTGAATTACATTTTTATAAAGTGCCTGCAAAAGATTATGACGAAGCATTTGATAAATGGCTAGATGGCAAAAATAGTGATAGAGTTCAAGACCACGAATTTTATGATTCAACTAAAGACTATGCAAGTGATCATCAATATTGGGGACGTATTGCACCAGAAAATGATACAATGAATTGGCCAGATGATGATCCGGATCGTGAAGATGATGACGATTGGTCAGATGAAGATGAAAAAGAATTTGGTACTGCCGCACGTAATCAGACAAATGTTCCAGGACGTGAATATGATGCTGATGATGATAAAGAAGCAAAAGACCAAACAAAAGATGAAAAAGAATCATTAACCAACGAAGAAATTGCTAAAATATTAGAAGGTGATTTTGAAGTTAAAGATTTAGAAGATTATAGAGAAAAAATTAAAACTCTTTATGGGTTAGAACGCTATATGCATAGCGACCCTGAACTTGCTCAAGAAGTAAAACGTAGATATAGACAATTAGCTAAATGGAAAATTGATTATGACAAGTCAAATGAAGAAAATTACGAACAACAAATATATGATGGCATAAAAGAAACAGCTACAGCTGGTGCTACAAGTGCCGGAAGTATTGCTACAGTAGTTAATCCTAAACAAGCATACGGACACAGACCAAAGGATAAAAAAGGATTACCTAAGGCACCACAAAAGAAAAAAGCTGACGGAACAGCCGTTAATGCTTTAGATATGGGTAACAACTTAATGGGTGGCGCGGCTGTAAAGCGGTAAATACTACAAGGATACTATAATGCGAGAAAAAGAAATTAAAAAACAAGAAGTTAAAGAAGATTTAGCTGATTTGGCTCACAAAGTTGAGCAAGATCACGAAATACAACTTGCTAGAGCTGAATTATATAAAGCCGCAAAGTATTCTATTAAACTTCATGACATGATGAAAACTATGTCTGAAGAAGAAGGGTTAGAAGGTTGGGTTTCAGCTAAAATTACAAAAGCATCTGACTATCTAAGTACTGTATATCATCATCTTGATTATTCAACAAAATTTAATGATGATAAGTTTGAAGGAAAAGTTAACGAAGTTAAACCTGCTGATCCTTACGGTCCAGGCATGAATAAGTATGGTCTTCATACTACAAAATTCAAAGGTGAACCTTTTAAAGTATTCCAACATAATAAACAAGTAGCTGAGTTTGAAACTATAGAAGAAGTTAATAAATTTTTAACTGATTTAGTAAACAAAGAATCATATAAAACAGGATTACAGAATCAATTAGCTGAAAAACTTGGAGAAGCTCCAAACAGCGATGAGTTTGCAATTACAACCAAGATGCGAAGATGGGGTGAAAAGCCATCTAAAGCTAATATGGGAGCAATAGGTAAATCAGGTGCAAATTTTATTCAAGCATTTGGAAAAGGACTTGGCGGACCTTCAACTAAACCAGCTGAGATAGGTTCTTGGCATAAGACAAAAGGTAAAATAGATCCTCTTATTGGTGCGAAAGTAAAAATTAAAGGAAACACTAGTGATACTAATAATCCAAAATACATTGGTAAAATGGGAAAAGTAAAAGATCAAGATGGCAATACTTACGGTGTAGAATTCCCAGGCACTTTTACTAAAGTATATTTTGATAGATCTAGTTTAGAGAAAATTACTTAAAGGAGCAATATGTTTTTAACAATAGGATTTATAATCGGTTTTGTTGTTGGATGGTGGGTTAACGAAAAAGTTGAAGATTTAGCTGGAAAACTCAATCCTATAAACTGGTTTAAAAAGAAGAAATAAATGAGATTTGAACAATTCGAAAACGACGCACTAATTAGCTACGGTAAAAAGCACGGCTACATTACTGAAGGTATGTCCGACGAAGAGATTAATGAAATTTTACCAGCAGTAGCGGCGGCGGCTAGAATGGGTGCTAAAGGTGTCGGGATGGCGGCTAAAGGCGCAGGCAAATTAGCCAAAGCAGGAGGCAAGTTAGCTTATAAAGGAGCTAAGGCGGCGGCACCACACGTAAAAAAAGCCGCAGTAGCAACAGGTAAAGCCGCAGGACAACAAATTGCTAAAGGTGCCAAAGCGGCAGGCCAACAAGTTGCCAAAGGTGCTAAAGCAGTTGGAAAAGCTGTTGACCAAGCAGGCGGCGTTGGTGGTATTGCACAAAAGACAGGCGCGGCAGTTGGACGAGGCGTTGATAAAGTTAAAGCAGTTGGACAACAAGCGGCACAAGGTTTCCAACAACAACAAGCACAAGCACCAGCACAAGAAGTTCCACCTGGAGCAGATATGACTCCATCTCCAACAGGACAACCTCAACACAATGTTCCAGCAGGAGCAACAGACACAGCTAAACATCAAGGACACGGACATCAAACAGATCCTAAAGACCAATCTAAAATTGCACAAAGAGCCACAGCATTAAAAGGTATTTCAGGCGGTAAAGCAAGTGGCGGACAAGTAGCTAAAGGTTTAGATAAAGTTTCAGCAGGATCAACTATGTCTCCACAATTAATTAAAGCAGTAGCACCTTATACCAAAAAACTTCAAGTCATTATGAACGACCCACAGTTGTTTACAAAATTTAAAATGTTGATGAAACAAGCTGATGCGAGTCAACAAAAAGCCCACGCATAATTTCAAATTATAAATAAATATATCTGAATGGAGACCGCATGGCTTTTCTTGTTGGGGTTATACCCCCAATACACGTACTTGTAAAAAAAGAATACTTATATGACCTGGAGAAAGGTCATGGAGAATTAACTCCGGGCGTTTGGATAAGCGTAAAAAGTGTATTAGGAAAAGCATTATACTTTGAAACATTATTAACTGAATACGGTGCTCTATACGATAAACTCCCACTATCAGCTTTCGTTTGGAAAGAACAATTATTTGGAGAACAGCTTCCTTTACATATCTTACAACTATGGGATTGCTTTGACTACGACTTTACAGTAGTAGAAAAACAAATGCTAGGTGCTTGTTCGTTCTATGGTAAGGATCGTAAAATGCATCAAGGCGAATATATGTTTACTATAGATAATTGTCATGCTGATAAAAATTCTACAGATATAAACTTTTCCGAATATGATGCTGAACATAAATCATTTAATATTATTAAACTTGAGAATGGACAGTTTGCGGCACAACCGAATAATAGAATAATTTGGAAAGACGCAAGTTTAATCCCTGGAAAAACTCTTCCAGTTGACTTTAAAGTTTGTACTCAAAATTATAAAGTTGAAAATACTGATAAATGGACAGTAGGACATACTGACGAATGGCAATATAAGTCGGAAGACGAATCTAAGGACAATAGCAGTACATAAGTACTGTTAATGCCAGCATTAACTAAAAAAGAATTTAACGAAATCGGCGAAGTCTACCAGAATACATATCATGACTCTGAGAAAGTAAAAGGCCCTTTATCACAATTAATAAAGGATTATAGTAAGCGTGAAACAGGTTCTTGGGCACCGTTAGTACCCTTGGACTCAATAGAAGTAATGCTTAAAGATCCATATTTCGAATATATTACCGACTTTGTAATAGAAACTATTAAAGAATTAACACCATCATTCCCAGATATAGAAACATATAAACATAATGATGATGAAATTACAACATGGCCTGTTAAACCTTATGTAATAAATGCTTGGGGTATATTAAATAAATCTTTTTTATCTAGAGGTCCAATGGTAACTAATACACCAAGATTACATCCACATAGACATATACCTGCAACGTGGACTTTTACATATTATATAGATGCTTGTGAAAATTGTTCGCCATTAATATTTTCTAATTGTAATGGAGAAAATGCTATTAAATCAAAAACAGGGAACCTAATTATATTTCCAGGTTGGGTAACACATAGCGTTGCTCCGCATAATTGCGAACATGATCGAATATCAATAGCAGGAAACGTAGCAATAGAATTATGATTGAAACTATTACAAAACAATTTCAAGAAGGTGGGGAAGTTTTTACAACTACATATCCTGATGCTGAATTAATAAAGCCAGCAATAAGTAAAATTGTCTTAGAGTATGATGAAGCAGAACAACAATATCATAAAGATCCTAATCAAACTACTTTTATAAATTCAGCAAAACATACAGGACCAATGCCTAATTTATTTCGTAGATTATTTGAAGAAAATGAACACTTTAAAGCAATAACTGACTTTGTTCTTAAAACAATAAAAGAAGCTGTACCTTTATTTCCTAATATGGATAAAATTAATAACGATCCTTTTATACTTGACTGTTGGGGTGTACTATATAAGCCGAATGCTTCTAAAGAAACTTGGACATTAGGATTAGAACCACATTATCATTGGCCAGCAACATGGGCCTTTACTTATTATGTAGATGCTTGTAATGAATGTTCACCAATAGTATTTCCTAATTGTAAAGACGCAAATATTCATACTCCTAAAACAGGATTATTAATTATTTTTCCGGGATGGGTAGCTCATGCTGTTCCACCACATAAATGTAAGCATAATAGAATATCAATAGCAGGTAATATAGCAGTAAACTTATGAGTGACCTAAATACAGAACGCATTTTATTTACAGAACCAATGTTTGTACATACAAACGTATATCCTAATGCTGAAAGTATGAAACCAATACTAACAAGTATTATACAAGAGCAAGGTGATCAACAAAAGTACGAAACGAATGTTAAAGCTCATATGACTACTTGGGATATGTATAAAAATGAGTACTTTAAATTAATAATTGAATTTGCAATAGAAACCCTTAAAAAAGAAATTGATCCGTACCCTACTGGAGAAACATATTGTACAGACGCCTGGGGTGCAATTTATAAAACTGGAGAAAACACTGATCCACACGCTCATTGGCCATCACTTTGGTCATTTGTGTATTGTGTAGACGCTTGTCCGAAGTGTTCTCCTTTAGTATTTCCTGGAGCAGGTAAAGCCATTAAACCAAATACTGGTTTAATAATTATATTTCCTGGAGATGTTTCTCATTATGTTCCAAAACAAGGATGTGAACATAATCGAGTAATTATATCAGGAAATATAACAATTAAATTGGAACAAGCACGATAAAAGACTTGACAAAGTGAGAAAAACATACTATAATATACACTTAACTGGAGGAATCATATGAGTGATCGAGTATACGGTCCTGACGAGAAGGACAAATTAACAAGATTGGTAAACGAAGGTAGTAACGTCCTTCAAGAAGTTGAAGATCTTCAAGCTGGACTTAAAGATACAGTAAAAGCAATAGCAGAAGAATTAGATATGAAACCTGCTTTGATTAATAAAGCAATTAAAGTTGCTTATAAAAGAGATTGGACTGTTCACGCTGAAGCATTTGATGATTTGGAGACATTGGTTGTTACCCTCGGCAAAGATAAGTGATAATTTTAAGTAAAGTAAAAAATTTCCTTAAAGAAAGTCATCGATTAAGTCCTACAGCATTTTATTGTGAAATGGTTGAGGCAACTTTTTTGATTTCAGCAAGTGCAATATTAACCTATACTGTACTAGACCCTGCAACTAAAATTTTTATTCCAATGTATTTTGTTGGATCTATGTTGGGTGTGGTTAGTGCAGTTATTCGAAAGGCGGCATTTGTAATACTCTTATGTTCGTGGTTTTCAATAATGAATGGTATTGCAATTTGGCGACTATTTTTATGATATATGTGGTAGACATAGACGGAACAATATGTTATACTGATGGTAGTAATTATAAAGAAAGCAAACCAATTAATGAACGGATAGAAATTTTAAATAAACTCTTTGATGAAGGAAACGAAATACATTATTGGACAGCCAGAGGTGCAAATTCTGGCAAAGATTATAAAGAGTTTACTAAGGCACAATTAAAAGGCTGGGGAGTTAAAGCAACATCAGTTAAAGTGGGAAAGCCCCATTATGATATTTGGATAGATGATAAGGCAATAAATGATAAAGAATACTTTTGGTACGGTCCTAAAGGGCTACGAACGAAATAACAATGAGGCGTCACTATGAGTTATGTAGACGCATTATTTGATCGTAACGCAGATCTAATCCGTGTTGTAGAACGCAGAGAAGGAAAGCGACACTTCACAGAATATCCTATAAAATATACATTTTATTATAAAGACCCTCGCGGTAAACATAAAAGCATTTACGGTGATCCTTTAAATAGAATAGTATCTAAGTCAACTAAAGACTTCCGTAAAGAACTAGCCATTAATAATACAAAGCAATTATTTGAAAGTGATGTTAATCCTATCTTTCAATGTCTAAGTGAAAACTATCTTAATGTAGAAGCACCAAAACTTAATGTAGCATTTTGGGATATAGAAACAGACTTTGATCCCGAACGTGGCTTTGCTGATCCTTCAGATCCGTTTATGCCAATAACTGCAATTAGTGTACATTTACAATGGATGGATACACTTGTTACTTTAGCAGTTCCGCCGAAAACAATTACAATGGAAGAAGCTAAAGAGCAAACTAAAGACTTCCCGAATACACATTTATTTGAAAAAGAAGAAGAGATGTTAAAAACATTTCTTGACTTAATTGAAGACGCTGATATATTAAGTGGTTGGAACTCAGAAGGTTATGATATTCCTTATACAGTTAATAGAGTAAGCAAAATATTAAGCAAAGACGATACAAGACGATTTTGTCTTTGGCAACAACTTCCAAAAAAACGTGAATATGAAAAATATGGGCGTAAACTCGAAACATATGATTTAGTTGGTCGTGTACATTTAGATAGTTTAGAACTGTATAGAAAATATACATACTCTGAAACACATTCTTATAGACTGGATGCTATTGGTGAAGCTGAAATAGGTGAAAAGAAAACAGTTTATGAAGGTACGTTAGACGAACTTTATAAAAACGATTTTAAAAAGTTTATTGAATATAATAGACAAGACGTAGCACTATTAGACAAACTAGATCAAAAATTAAAGTTTATTGATCTTAGTAATGAACTAGCTCATGCAAATACTGTATTACTGCAAACTACAATGGGTGCAGTAGCAGTTACAGAACAAGCAATTATTAACGAAGCACATGGTAGAGGATTACAAGTACCTAATAGAAGTAAGCATGATAGAGAACACGCAACCGCGGCTGGGGCTTATGTTGCATTTCCTAAGAAAGGTTTACATAAATGGATTGGGTCAATGGATTTAAATTCTCTATATCCAAGTGTTATTAGAGCATTGAATATGGACCCAGCAACTATTGTAGGACAATTACGTCCTATTGATACAGATGCAATGGTTGAAGAAGCAATGACATTAAAGAAAAAATCTTTTGCAGGTGCTTGGGAAGGTCATTTTGGAACACTTGAATATGAAGCTGTAATGGAAAGACGTAAAGACTTTGACATTACAATTGATTGGGAAGGTGGAGATCCAGAAATAATGAGTGCGGCAGAAGTTTATAAAATAATATTTGATAGTCGTAAACCTTGGATGTTAACAGCAAACGGAACTATTTTAACAAACGAGTTTGATGGTGTTATACCTGGATTATTAAAACGTTGGTATGCAGAACGTAAAGAACTGCAAGAAATGAAACAAAAAGCAATTGATGCCAGCAATAAAATTGAAATCGAATATTGGGATAAACGTCAACTTGTTAAAAAAATTAATTTAAACAGTTTATATGGAGCACTTTTAAATCCCGGTTGCAGGTTCTTTGATAAACGTCTTGGACAATCAACTACATTAACAGGTAGACAAATTGCAAAACATATGGCGGCAGAATCTAATAAAGTTATTACAGGCACATATGATCATCTTGGTGACTCTGTAATTTATGGTGATACAGATTCTGTATACTTTTCAGCATTTCCAATTTTGAAAAAAGAAATAGAATCTGGAGAAATACCTTGGACTAAAGAAAGTGTTATTAAATTATATGACCAGGTAGCAGAAGAAGTTAATAAAACATTTATTGAATTTATGGGTAAAGCATTTCATTGTCCTAAATCTCGTGCAGATGTAATTCAAGCAGGTAGAGAAATGGTTGCAGAAAACGGATTGTATATTACAAAGAAACGTTATGCGACATTAATATATGATGACGAAGGTACACGCAAAGATATTGATGGCCCAGGTAAAGTAAAAGCTATGGGTCTTGATTTAAAACGTTCTGATACACCAGAGTTTATGCAAAACTTTTTAAGTGAGTTATTGCTTATGGTATTAACTGACAAACCAGAAGCTGAAGTATTAGAACGTATTACAGCATTTAGAAAAGACTTTAAGTTACGTCCTGGATATGAAAAAGGATCTCCTAAACGTGCTAATAAAGTTACAGAGTATAGAAAAAAAGAAGAAAAAGCAGGTAAGGCAAATATGCCTGGACACGTTCGAGCAAGTATTAACTGGAATACATTAAAACGTATGAACGGTGACAAGTATAGTCAAACAATTGTAGATGGAATGAAAGTTATTGTTTGTAAACTAAAACAAAATCCATTAGGTTATACAAGTGTTGCCTATCCAACAGACGAATTACGTTTACCAGATTGGTTTAAGGAACTTCCATTTGATAACGAAGCTATGGAAGAAACTATTATTGATAATAAATTAGGTAATTTAATTGGCGTGTTAAACTGGGATGTACAAAGTACACTTCAACATAATACTTTTCAAACACTATTTGATTTTGGAGGCGAAGAAGACTAATGCATGGAATGATAGACTTAGAAACACTAGGAGTTAAACCTAATTCTGCTATACTAACACTTGGCGCAATTAAATTTAATCCTTTTACTGATGATGAACCCCACGATGGGTTATACCTACGCATTAATGTAGATGATCAAACTGAAATAGGTCGTACAATTGACGAAGATACATTAAACTGGTGGGCTAAACAAAAAGCAAGTATTAAAGACGAGGCTTTAAGCGATGAAGACAGAGTTGACCTGGATGAATTAACTAAACGCCTAAATAAATGGTGTGTTGGTTTAGATTACTTATGGGCTCAAGGTCCTATGTTTGATTTTGGTATGTTAGAAAACTTATATGAAATGTTAGGTAAGCCAGTGCCTTGGAACTTCTGGCAAATAAGAGATAGTCGTACATTGTTTGCAATGATGCCTAAAGACCCTCGTAAAGCAATACAGAGCGACGCACACAACGCCTTAGCAGACTCTTACTATCAAGCCAAGTGCGTACAACAAACATATAAACATTTTAAGATAACAAGGTAGGTAAAGAATGAGATTAATACAACCAATATTTGCTAGTACAAATTCTTCGTCATCCGGACTAGGAGCCGAAAACGGTATTTACGACTCTGGAAACGGTATTGTTGACCGTGTTAAAAAAGATATAGATTTAGGAGTTAATGAATTTTTACTATTTTATATTCCTGAAAATAAACTACTAAACGATAAACATAATTTTCTTAAAGTATCTAGAGTAGCACAACAACTTGCTAAACTTAATATTAAATTAAACGTAGATGTTTGTTTATGTGCTTATACAGAAGATGGACATTGTTGTATTACAGGTGATGACGAAAAAACAGAAGAACTATTAACAGAACAAGCAGTAACAATTTACGAAATGTCAGGTGCCACAGTTGCACCTAGTGATTGCCAGCCTAATACTGTTAAGAATATTAAAAATGCTAATAGTAAAATTCCTGTAATGAGTTACAGTACAAAATTTAGATCTAGTTTTTATAGTGGTTGGCGTAATGTAATGGGAATAGAAAAAGGTATAGTAAGACCTTATCAATTAGATGTTTCAGATAGAGATAAAGCTATTATCAAATCAGTAAAATATGCAGACGATGGTGCTGATGAATTAATGGTTAAACCAGGCATGACTAGTATAGATTTAATAGGGCCTATAAAACAAATCACAGGTAAACCTTGTGGAGCATTTCAAGTATCAGGTGAATGGTTATCAATTACTACACCTGAACAATTATTAGAAACGTACCATGTTTTTGAAAGAGCTGATGCAGATTATATGATATCTTATGGAGCAAGGAAACTATGCGGGTTGGTATAACATTTAGTACATTTGACTTATTACACGCAGGACATATTGCTATGTTACGTGAAGCAAAGGAACAATGTGATTACCTTATCTGTGGATTACAAATTGATCCGACAATTGATCGACCTGAAAAAAATAAACCAGTTCAAACTATAGTTGAAAGATATACACAACTAAAAGGTGTAGGTTATGTTAATGAAATTATTCCATATATTAGAGAAAAAGATATAGATGATATTCTTTTATTATACAATAATATTAATGTACGTATACTAGGTGTTGAATATGAAGGGAAAGACTTTAGTGGTAAACAAACTGGTGAACAGTTAGGAATAGAACACTATTATAATAAACGCAATCATAGATTTTCTAGTACTGATCTACGAAAACGAGTTATTGCTAATAACGTATACAATAAAAATATAACTTTAGCATTTGCTGGTATAATCTTAATAGATTGTTGGGGCGGAGAATGGGTTAAAACAAATCCTGATTCTGTTAATTTATATAAACGCCTAATAACATTTCTTGATGAACGTCCAGTTGAACATATTGTTTTTGCAACATATGGTGACCATGGTGAAGACAGACCTGTTGCTGAGATATTTAATGAGATGAAAGCATTTACAAACCCAACAACTTCACATATTACTACAATAGACGAATTTCATAATAAAGGTTTGAATTATGGAAAATGGCTTGTAGCAGGTCAGGCCTGGGGTGAATGTATTCACAAACGTAAATTAGGTATTGTAAACTTAATGCAAAATACTAATACAGAAGTATATATTAATCCCGGTTTAATTGACACTAAAAATTTTAAACAAGTCCAAGATAATGATATAGTGTTTGATATTAGAGTTGAATGGACTAAGGTTGGCGATTACTGGCGAGCTCATAAAGTAATTGAATACAGTACAAATATTGACGAACTTGATGCAGAATATGGTGCGTGATCGTCATTCAAAAAAAATATTAATAACTGGTAGCCAAGGAATGGTTGGCTCAGAATTAAGAATAAGATTGTTATATGATCATGAAATTCATACGCTTGATATTTTAGATGGTCAAGATCTTAGAGATTGTGATTTAGATTATGATGTAGATGTAATATTTCATTTAGCAGGAAAGAGCGGTGTCAGAAGAAGTCTTACACACCCAAAAGAATATTGGGAACATAATGTACTAGCATCAAAGAGATTATTTAAAGCATTTCCAAAAGCAAGAATTATATATGCAAGTTCAAGTACTGCAAAAGAACCTTGGAGAAATCCATATGCGTTATCAAAACATACAATTGAACGTGTTGCACCACGAAGAGCTTTAGGCCTGCGATTTACGACTATATACAATGGAGACCAAGAACCTAGGCCAGATATGTTTATACCAAAACTTCTAAGACGAGAAATTGATTTTATAAACAACAACCATAAACGAGATTTTATCCACGTTAGCGATATTTGTGACGCACTAATTCATTTAATGGACAAACGATTAACAGGTGTAATCGATTTGGGCACAGGAAAATCACACAAACTAAAAGATATTACAGACCATTTGGGTTTATATCCTAAATTAAAAATCGGAGATAAACACGAACGAACTGATAATCAAGCAGACATTTCAATATTAAAAAAGTCTGGCTGGAAACCTACGCTCGATATATTTGAGTATTTTAATGAGCGAGGACTACAAAAAAATGCTTGACTTTATAATAAAAGACACGTATAATAAACACTTAATGGAGAAAATCGTATGAAAGACATCTTACAAGATATCGTTGCCCATACACATTCACTAGGCTTTCTTAATCTAGTTAAGGTTACAGGCGACGACCAAAGTACTACTATCGAGAGTATGGCTGAGGATCGTTCTGTAATTTTATCAGCAACAACTAAAAATCCAGTTTCTGAATTTAAAGAAACATTTGGTATGCCAAACTTAGATAAGTTAGCCTTGCATTTAAAGAATCCGGAATATCAGAAAAATGCAAAACTATCTGTAGAAAAAGCAGATAGAAACGGAGTAACTATTCCGACACATATTCACTTTGAAAACGAAGCAGGTGATTTCCAAAATGATTATCGTTTTATGAATAGCGAAATTATTAATGAGAAATTAAAGTCTGTTAAATTTAAAGGTGCAACTTGGGAAGTAGAATTTGAACCAAGCATAGCGGCAATTAACAGAATGAAATTACAAAGTGCCGCACACGCAGAAGAAACTGTTTTTACAGTTAAAACAGAAAACAACACTTTAGTATTCTACTTTGGTGATCATTCAACACACGCAGGCTCTTTTGTATTTCAACATACAGGAATTGAAAAAGAATTAAAACATTCTTGGAGTTGGCCAGTAGCACAAGTACAAGCTATTTTAAGTCTTGACGGGAAGCAAACTATGAAACTTTCTGATCAAGGTGCTATGCAAATTAGCGTTGATTCAGGATTATCTGAATACAACTATATCTTACCCGCACAGAGCAAATAATGTTAGCAAGTTTTGTTTATGTAGGGCGTGAGGCTTTAGAAATGATGTTTTTAACTGTCATGGTTTCTACAGCTATAGGTTTAAATTGGAAAGTATATGTACCAGCTTTTATAGGATTACTAACAGGATTAGCATCTGGAATCTTTTTAGGTGAAGCATTAGAGGCATACGAAGTAGGTATGTATGCATTACTTTCTTTATTAATGTTTTATTTGTTCTTTAATAGTAAGAATATGGCGGCGCATATTAAACAACACGTCAGCTATATTAAAAGTGGACAAACAGGTTTGTTTGTAGGAATGTTTACAATATTCTTTATTTTTGCTAGAGAATTTATGGAAATATTTATTTTTATGTTTCAAGCAGTAAACAATACAAACGATGGATGGTTAGGGGCAGGACTTGCCATTGCATTAGTATTTGGTGCTTTTCCGTTAATAAGAAAACACATTAAAACACAAACACTATTTTCAATTACAAGATATACGTTTCTTATATTTGCTTTATGGTTTGGTTATGAGGCAATTGAACATTTGGGGTAACAAATGAATACAGACTTAACAACTGCACAAAAAGATTATGCAATATTCCTTCCAGCAATAAGTGGCTTCTTTGCAACTTATATAGGAAAACAACGACACGCAGAGTATGTTGAAAAAACTAGAGTGCCATCAAACTTCCCAAATGATGTAGAAAGTATGAACTGGTTAAACCCACAAAAGGGTTTATTCAAATACCATTGGAGTCTATATAGTGCAGGCCATGCCGAGTTAGACGTAAACAAACATTCACCTAAAGAAGATATGATTCGTAACAGGGATCGTAATAACAGTTGGCTACTTGGTGACTCAGGTGGTTTCCAAATTGGTAAAGGTGTCTGGGAAGGCGATTGGAAAGATCCTAGTTGTCCTAAAGCTAAAAAGAAACGTGAACAAGTTCTTACTTGGATGGATTCATATATGGATTATGGAATGATATTAGATATTCCAGCTTGGGTATCTCGTTCACCAGCAGGAGCAAAAGCAACAGGAATTGATAATTATCAAGATGCCGTTAATGCAACACGCATTAACAACGATTACTTTATGAAGAATCAAAATGGTAATTGTAAATTCTTAAATGTTTTACAAGGTGAAAATCATACTGATGCAGAAGATTGGTATCAGCAAATGAAAGACTATTGTGATCCTAAAAAATATAGCGATCATTTTAGGGGTTGGTCAATGGGTGGTCAGAATATGTGTGACATACATCTAGTATTAAAAAGACTGGTAGCATTACGTTTTGATGGACTATTGGAAACAGGTAAACATGACTTTATGCACTTCTTAGGTACATCTAAACTTGAATGGGCGGCCTTACTAACTGACGTACAACGAGCAGTTCGTAAATATCACAATCCAAACTTTACAGTTACATTTGATTGTGCAAGTCCTTTCTTAGCAACTGCAAATGGACAAGTTTATATTCAAACAGAAACACAAGATAGAGCTAAATGGGTGTACCGAATGGTACCGAGTATAGATGATAAGAAGTATGCTACAGATTCTCGTTTATTTAAAGATGCAGTATTACAAGACGGTATATTTAAAAACTTTGAAAATTCACCTATAACGGACGGATTAAAAGTTTCAGAAGTATGTTGTTATAAGCCAGGCGACCTAAATAAGATAGGTAAAGAAGGTAGAACTAGTTGGGATTCATTTAGTTATGCAATTCAAATGGGACATAATGTTTGGCATCATATTAATGCAGTACAAGAAGCAAACAGACAATATGATAATAATGTAATTCCTAAAATGCTAGTTGATGAACGATTTGATAGAGTTTACTTTAGAGATATTATAGAGGCTATATTTGCAACAGATAATAAAGATACTGCAATGGCAGTAATAGAAGAATTTAATAAATTTTGGATTTCGGTGATAGGAACTAGAGGTATGACAGGTAAACGAACTGTGAATGCAAGTGCTCAGTTTAATTCACTATTTGATGTGTCCGATGGTACAACGCCACTAGTTGAAGATGATGAGTTCACTGAAGAGCATGAGCATAAACTAGAGGAACTGGAGAATGAGCAAGAACAAACGACAGAGGCGACTTAAGAAAGAATTCCGTTATCTACATAACAAAGTAGAAGAAATGGAAAAAGACCGAGATGGAGATAGGTCTTGGGAATCAAAGGCAATTATAAAAAGGCACAAAAAAATGAAACTCCGAATAAAAGATAAATTGGAGCAATTGGAAGAATTAGATCATTGACTTATTAGTATATTGTGTTATAATAAGACAATAATCGTATTTTAGGCAAACAAGAGGTAAGACAATGAAAACTTTTATGCTGTTACTGGCTTTTACATTAACTGAGCCGAACGGTTTTCAAAGGGACGAGATCGTAAACGTTCTTTCTAGGCATTTTGATACTAAAACTGAATGTGTTGAATTTGTACAAGATTGGGAAGGTACTATTAGATCACGTGGACTTGAAGCTGTACAAGGAATGTTAAAAGACGATTGGACTGTTGAACTAGTCCATGTTGGGTGTACAGAAAAGCCTATTTTAGAAGTAATTTCTAAAAACGACGAAGGCGACGCACCTTTTGAAAGAGATGAAGGTGGAGAATAACAAATGAAACGTGTTTATAATGATGGTGTAGAATCCGGAGTAAAATTTTTTACTGGGTTCGAAGTTGAACATACACCTGCATTTGATATGGACACATTGTTTGTTGTTGGACCACAACCATTAGATGATATTCTTAAACACGCCGAACATCAAGGTAGCCAACATATCTATCTTGGTGCTAACCAAAGTTTCCACGTAGACTTAATACAAAATCATACAGGTGAAATTAAATTATGGTCGGAGAGTATCTTAGGATTACTCGACAAAGGCTTTTGGGTAACTCTTGATTATGATATCAAGTACCACAATTGGGTAATACAACAAGAATATAATGATTATGAAAAATTTATTTCACAGATTAGTGTTAAATTACCAAACATTGATCAGTTAAACTATAATGCTTGTATTAAACTTGATGACGAGAATTTTGATGCAACTAATCCTGGAGTTTGGATACATCAAGTACACGACTTGATGGATCGAAACAAGTTTACAAGATGGGATGATTATTCAAAAGACGAACCAATAGAGGTTGACAAATAGCACGGAAGGTACTATACTAATGGTAGCAATAATGACAATGGACCGAATGGTATTAGAAAATATGAAAAAAGAAGCAGACGAGAAACGCATACGAAACGCAAAACGTATGATATGGGTTACGTTCCGCAAAGAAGGGATACATAAGTATCCTGCGGCACTTGATGACCCAAAATTAGCTACTGGAGATAAGTTTGATGTATCCTTTTTAGGATACCCACACAGACATACATTTCATTTTAAAGTAGCGATCGATGTATTCCATGATGATAGGGATATCGAATTTATACAATTTAAACGATGGTTGGAGGAACTATATGAAGGGGAACTAAATGTAGACTACAAATCTTGTGAGATGATGGCCGATGACTTATATGAAAAAGTTAATAGCCGTTATCCAGGTAGAACAGTACACATTGACATTTCTGAAGATGGCGAAAACGGTTGCCATATTCAATATGCACATAGCTAGATGAAGGAGAAAACATCGTGGGCTACTTTGCGGAACGACCCGACGTAGTGCAGATCTTTGATGATCTTGATAAGTTACGCGACTTTTGTCGCTTTGAAGGATACAAGTTCGATGAGCGAGACTTGTATAATAAAAAGTCTAAAGTTTGGCAGGCATTTTTAGATCCTGAGAAGGCTAGAAAAGAACGCCAAGCGAGAAGTCGCTTTAGAAGGAATAAACGAAAACAATGACAATTTATATTGTAGACATAGAAGCAGTTGATACTAGATACACCAAGCAATGGAAGGAGTATCTACCCGTACAACTACGGAAAGCTACAAGAGAAGAAGTTGTTGTAATTAGTGGAGGAGAAACTCCTCAGGCTACAACGCCTGGGGCTTTTCTTAACTTTGGTGGTACCAATGTTTACAAAAGTAAACAACTAGAACAAATAGGTGAAATGTTTTGTAAAGGAGAAGTTAAAGATGGTGACTACTTCTTATATACAGACGCATGGAATCCTACTGTTATACAATTAAAGTATATGGCAGAGTTGCTAGGTATAAAAATTAAAATTGGTGGTATGTGGCACGCCGGTAGTTATGATCCAGCAGACTTTTTAGGTAGATTAATCGGCGATGCACCTTGGTGTAGATTTGCAGAACAATCTATGTTTGAAACATATGATCAAAACTTTTATGCAACAAAATTCCATATTGATATGTTTCTTGAAAGTTTTAAAAATGCATCTCCAAGTAAAATAATTCGTACAGGCTGGCCTATGGAGTATCTAGCTAACAGTTTAGACTCTTATAGAAATATGCCAAAAGAAAATTTAATTCTTTTCCCACATAGAATTGCACCAGAAAAACAACCAGACATATTTAGAGACCTAAGAACACAATTGCCAGACTATGAATTTATAGTATGTCAAGACCAAGAATTAACAAAAAATGAATATCATAATTTGTTAGGTCGTGCTAAAATTGTGTTTAGTGCTAACTTACAAGAAACATTAGGTATAAGTTGGTACGAAGGTGCGTTAGTTGATACTATACCAATGGTACCAGATAGATTAAGCTACCAAGAAATGGGTTTAGACGAATTCAAATATCCATCTGAATGGACAGCTTCATTTAAAGCATACACACATCATAAAGAAAAAATCACAGAAAGAATTAGAGATTATATAGAAAACTATGACGACTACATTCCTTTAGTGCAAAAACAGGTTGCTAAATTAAAAGCAGACTTCTTTAGCGGTCAGAAACTATATGTGTGCTTAAGGAATTGCAAATGACAATTGATACAAAAACATTACCAAACCAGCCGTTTAAAATATCATATGATACTACTCCGGCTATAGCAGGAGAATCTGATTCTAGTTATACTGTATCATTTGATGCTAGTACAAACTATGGTACTGTAACAGCACCTAGTACACCTATTAATATAAACATAGATAATAATGCTTTAGGAACTGAATGGCAGAGACAGACATTTGACAATTGGCCATCAGAAGTAATTATTGAAGATATGATTAAAAAATATCCTGGTCTCAAGATCCAATATGAAAAATTTAAAACTGTCTATGATCTAGTTAAAGATGATTATACATACGAGGAACCTCAAAATGATGGGTCTGTTTAAAAATAGAAAACGAGTTATATATGATCGGTATAATAAAATTCCGTATTTGGTTAGGTATTATTTGTTTTTAAAAGATAGAAAAAGGTTTCCGTTTAACCTCACGTTACATAAAATTTTAGTTAGCGACTTAGATGACTTACATGATCATCCATGGGATTATTTTACGATTATTTTAAAAGGTGGATATTACGAACACACACCTGAAGGTAAATTTTGGCGTGGCCCAGGACATTTTCGTTTTTGTAAAGCACAATCTTTACATAGACTAGAACTTAAAAAAGATACAGACGGTAACGAAATACCGTGTTGGAGTTTGTTCTTTATGGGACAAAAACAACAAGACTGGGGATTTATAAGAAACGGTGAATGGATTAATAACGAACAGTATTTAAAGGAAAAATACGGAGTATGATAGTAGGTAGTCACATTGATGGCAGACTTAAAATTTATGACGAGGCTTTTTCAAGTGAAAGAATAAAAGAACTTGAAACAGAATGTGCAAATTTAAAATTTACTTTTGGGGCTTATGATAATGTAGAGAACCCTGTTCCAACAGGAATGGCTTGTGAAGGAATAACAAATACTGCAACTTTTAAATTTTTATGGGAATTTTGTGAAAAGAATTGTCCTGAAGTTAACAAGTTAGCACTTTGGAAATCTTCTTGTAATTTCTTTGCACCAAATGAAAATGCTTTGTATCATAACGATGATGATACTCCTGAAGCAATAACATTAATATATTATGCAAATAAATTTTGGGATATTAACGATGGTGGTGAAACAAAACTTTTTACAGATGCTAAAAAAATGATTTATGCAGTAGCACCTATACCTGGGCGTATTATTACGTTTCCAAGCACTATGTTACATACTGCAACAGGATTTAGACATAAGCAACGGTTTACACCTGCTTTAAAGTTTGTTACAGAAGAAACATTAAAAAGAAGACAAACGAACATTAAAGAAGAAGGCCTGGGTCCACATGATAGTGGAGAAGGATTACAACAAAATAAAATAAGGATTATAAATGGTTAAAAAACATTATTATAGTTGGACTAACATAGAAAATATGTGCAAACAAATTGTACTTGGTATGTATAAAGATATGTGGGTTCCCGATTACATAGTTGGAATTACAAGAGGGGGTAATATACCAGCGGCGATATTAAGCAATATGCTAGATATTAGATGTGAATCATTAAAGGTTGCTTTACGTGATCATGCTAGAAAAAATGAATCTAATACATGGATGGCTGAAGATGCTGTCGCAAAAAGAAAAAATATTTTAGTAGTAGATGATATTAATGATTCAGGTGCTACTTTTAAATGGATTAGTCATGATTGGTGTCTTAATGATCAATGTACTAATGTTCGCTTTGCAGTTTTAACTGAAAACTTATCAAGTGAATTTCAAGGTGTTAATTATTGGTGTCACGAAGTAAACAAAGCTGAAGAAGATGTATGGTTAGTATATCCTTGGGAAAACGTTGGTGCATATAGAGATGACTAATGTTATACCGTTTAAAAAGAAAAAAGAAGTTTTCGTTTTAAAATTTAAAACAGCAGACGTTATTCAATTTTCAAAACGTGACGAGCATAAGGATATTATGTTAGAAATGCAACAAAATAAAGGTACCGCGTGGGTACCAGCACTTAACCTTAACGATGCCCGTAAGAGATTACATACAATGATGAACATACTTGAATGGGTAGAGGAGCATGATAAATGAAACTAGAAGTTGGAGACCGTATTAAATTTAAGGCCGCGACTAGATGGAATTGCGGGGCTGTTTGGCGTAAGGTCAACGGCTTCTGGATGGACACACCTCAACCAACCGTTAGGTACGGTGGCTGGTCGAATTTCGCCGTAAGACTAGGTGAAGTTCTTGAAGTTGAAAAGGGAGATGCAAATGAAACTTGAAGAAACCGTTTGGGCTTTAAATAGTAAACCTTTCGTCGATACTAAAGACTTTGTTGTATATAAAGACAAGTATCCAGTAACTGAAGGACATTTATTATTTGTTCCTAAAGTAGAAGATTGGGAACATTTAGCAAAATGCTATAAAGCCGCCTACCAATGGGGTTATGATTGGGTACAAAAAGGATATTGTGATGCTTATAACATTGGGCAAAACGTTGGTCGTGAAGCAGGACAATCTATAATGTATGCTCATGTACATTTAATTCCTAGACGTAAAGCTGATGTATCTGATCCTACAGGCGGAGTACGTCATGCTATTCCTGACAAGGGGAACTATAAAAAAGACTGGAAAGAGTTTGGAGATCCAAAAGACGACGACTCTAAACAAATGAGATTATTTGAATGAGAATTGCCGCTTTAGGTTGTAGTCATACAGCAGGATATAATATTAAGAATGCTCCAGGTGACGATGTTCCGTTAACACAAGAGAACTGGCCTTTTGCCGGAAGATGGCAGAAGAATAACTGGGCAGAAGAATATATTAATAGTAAGAATGCTGACGGTGTAATCTTTGCAAGAATAGGAATCGGTTGGTATGAATACAGCGAGTGGCTATCTTTTCTTTTTAAAAAATATAATGATATTAAAGAAGTTATAGTACAAAATACTTATTGGAATCGTTTTCGTGTAACAGCTATTAATCCATCAGATTACGAACATATGATTCCTTTAGAGGCATTATATAAGCACGAAACAACTAAAGGAAAAATTGATTGTTGGACAAAGCACGTAGAAGTAAGAGATAGTGATAATCCTAACTTCAGAGTGATTGATGCTCCACATCAAATTAGAGCCAAAGATTATGTAAATACAGTTAACATTAACATAACTCACCACCCTCGCTTTCAATGGCTTGAACCTAATTTACGCCAAATCACTTATATGGAAGGTAAAACATGGTTAGAAATCATGAGCCTGAAATCACAGCGAGAATGGTTAAAAGAAATATATATTTTACAAACACTCTGTAAGGAATATGGAGCCGAATTAAAACTATTTGGCTTAAACAAACATACTTGGATCCCTGACAAAATGAATGACTATTTCAATTTTGACAGTATTCAAGTAGCAAAGGATTCTGTTGAAGAATGGTTTTCACAGAATAAACGGATTGATATTCAAAAGCATACTCTTGATGATGAACATTACTCTCAGGAGATTCATAAAATGATTGCTTTAGAATATTTGCCATCACAATTTAACCAATTGAAAGGAGAAAAACCATGAGAGAAAAACTCTTAGAAGCTTTCAAGGCACACATGGCGGGACAAATTGCAAAGTCAGTAGCTAATGTTGAAGTATTACTCAACAATACTGTTGGCGTAGCAGACCATCCTGATATGATTGCTACTCTAGGTACTGAGATAGAATTGATTGCCAAGTATAATGATATGCTTGAAATGGCTAACAAACATTTCTAAAATGCTTGACAACAACCTAAATATACTGTATTATAGTATATGAATTATGGCAATCCACTGCCTTAACATCGGAGAAATAAATTGGGAAAAGTAAGTACACAAATTCGACAAAGACTGATAGACGCAGGCATAAGATTTCATGCGAATGATAATATCAGTAAACACATTTATGAGTACGAAAAAGAACAACTTGAAACGGAAGTTCAAGAAGCGTTTCAAAAAGTTCTTGAAGCACTTGTAATAGATACTGAGAACGATCATAATACTCGCAATACAGCAAAACGTGTTGCAAAAATGTATGTTCGCGAAATCTTCGGAGGTCGGTTTAATCCGCGTCCTGCGGTGACAAGTTTTCCCAATATGGGTTACAAATCTTTGTATACGAGTGGACCAATAAGTATTAGGTCCACTTGTGCCCATCACTTCCAAAATATTGTAGGTAATGCTTGGGTTGGCATTATACCTGAAGAAGAAGTTATTGGTCTTAGTAAGTTTAATAGACTAGTACATCATATTGCAGAACGTCCACAAATACAAGAAGAAATGACTACAGAAATTGCAAACGAACTTTCGTTATATGCAAAGACAAAACACGTAGCGGTAGTAGTTAAAGCAGAACACCATTGTATGACACAACGTGGTGTAAAAGAACACGAATCAGATATGACTACTGCAATTATGCTAGGTGCATTTAGTGAAGACCCAGCACTAAAACAAGAATTTTATGACATCTGTTTAAGCATGAAAGGTCACGGAAAATGAGTGTAGCTAATGTCAGAGAGTTTTGGAATCGTAAAGTGAATAAAGCAATACAAATGTTTGAGTATGGTGCTTGGACAGAAGAAAAGTTTTTGGACGAGATGTCCAGATTAGGCTACGATAAGGCTGTTATAAGGGAGAAGATATATGAAGGCTAGAGTATGTGAAGCATTCTATAGTGTGCAAGGAGAAGGTAGATTTGTTGGGGTACCTTCGGTATTTTTACGTATGTTTGGTTGTAATTTTAAATGCCAAGGATTCGGTATGCCTAGAGGCGAATTGGCAAATGACTATGATCTAATTGCTAAAGACCACCAGGAAAACCCGGATAAGTATAAAGTATTGAAAGATTTACCTTTGGTGCATAAAGGTTGTGACAGTTATGCGTCTTGGGATCCTAGATTTAAGAAGTTTACTACGGATTACCAACTAGATGATCTAGTTGATGAATTACTTTCTCTAACACCGGACGGCAAATGGACTTGCAATAATGGGCAAGATATTCACCTTGTAATAACAGGGGGCGAACCGTTGCTCGGTTGGCAAAGGATGTATACAGAATTATTTGAGCATCCAAAAATGGGAGATTTAAAAAATGTTACGTTTGAAACAAACACTACACAAGAGCTTAGAGATGATTTCAGAGACTACATCTCAACTAAAGCAAGATTTCATACTACTTGGTCGTGCTCTCCGAAACTTACTGTCAGTGGCGAGTTATGGAGTGATGCTATCAAGCCTGAAGTTGCTAGTTCATATTTTACTGTCCCTGGGACTCACTTGTATCTTAAGTTTGTCGTGGCTGACGAAGTGGATGTGGACGAAGTTACTAAAGCTGTGGACGAGTACAAATCTGCCGGAGTTGAGTGTCCAGTTTACTGTATGGCCGTGGGTGGGTGTTACGAAGAATACCAAGAAAACGCAAAAACAGTCGCCAAACTTGCAATGGGTCGAGGATGGAGATATACCCCAAGACTACACGTCGACATCTTCGGAAATTCATGGGGAACTTAAAGATGTATTACCACAACAAGATATTGATATTGAAAAAATTAGACAATCAGGAATATAATTATGTTAGATAAATTAAAGAACTTATTTAAAAAAGAAACAGATCCTAAACAAAAAACTAGACTCGAATTGTTAATGGCTGAAAAGAAGGCGGCCCAGAAAGCTAGAAAACCCTGGGTAGGAGTTTTAGATACTCACGTTAATCCAAAAGATATTAAGAACGGGTTCTTTGAACTCGATTGGAACAACGAATTTATTGAACAATTATTAGATGCTGGTTATAAAGGCGAAACTAACGAGCAAATAGTTGACGGTTGGTTTAAAGACGTTGCACGAAATATCTTAAAAGAACAAGGACTAGATCCTTCAAGAGGAGCAGGGTACATTAATGTTGGTCCTGTTTCAGATAAAGGAAAGTCTGAAATATCGTGATTCAAATAGAAAAAATGGAAAGTTCAAAACCGTTAAACAGCTATGCACCATCTTGGAACGTACCTTTTGGTGTCACAATCTGGAAAGACGAAGCTGGGGTTGATGCAGTAACATCTTTTCTATTAGAAAAAGAACGTGATATTTTACAACAAAAACCTAGCAATGATGGGGGTACAGGATTAGGTGACTATTCTGTAACAGCAAGATTTGGTTCTTATAATCTTTTTGATTTAGGAAAAGAAGAACCAAAAATTAATGAGCTTAAAAAGTTTATACAAAAATCATATATAGAATTTGTTGAACAAGACGAAACACCAATAGAAGATCTACAAATAGTATGTTGGTATAATATTATGCGTAAAGGTGAAAAAATAGACACTCATAGTCATGGTGCTTCCCCAATAACATATCTTAGTGGCAATATACATTTAGGAAATTATAACACTAAAACATTTTATAAATTTCCTTATGAACCTGATATAGAAATGCACGTTCAAAATAAAAAAGGACAATTAACTTTCTTTCCAGGATATATTCAACATCGTACCGACGAATATACCGAAGATAGTACAAGATTAAGTATTGCATTTGATTTATGGATTCAAGAACACGGTACTCCGACACCGTTAAAAACAGTAACCTTTATGAACAAGGATATAGCAGATGAAATACGTTCTAGTTGATACAGCAAATACGTTCTTTAGAGCTCGTCATGTAGTGCGTGGCGAACTTGATATGAAGGTAGGTATGGCTTTTCATATTACTTTTAATAGCTTAAAGAAAGCATGGAATGACTTTGATGCAGATCATATTGTATTTTGTTTAGAAGGCCGTAGTTGGCGTAAAGATGTTTATGAACCATATAAAAGAAATAGACAAGCGGCACGTGATGCTCTAACAGAAGCACAACAAGAAGAAGAAAAAGTCTTTTGGGAGACATTCGATAACTTTAGAGAGTTTATAACAACTAAGACAAATTGTACTGTATTACAACACGCAGAATTAGAAGCTGATGATTTAATTGCAGGCTGGATCCAGCATCATCCAAATGATGAACACGCAATTATATCAACAGATGGTGATTTTACACAATTAATTTCACCAACAGTTTGTCAATATAACGGTGTGTCAAATATAACTATTACACACGAAGGTTATTTTGACGATAAAGGAAAACGAGTTGTTGACAAAAAGACAGGCAAAGATAAATTAGCACCAAACCCAGACTGGGCACTTTTTCAAAAGTGTGTTCGTGGAGATACAAGTGATAATGTATTTTCTGCATACCCTGGTGTTAGAAGTAAAGGCACAAGAAACAAAGTAGGCTTGGAAGAGGCATTTAATGATATGCAAACAAAAGGTTACAGTTGGAATAATTTAATGTTGCAACGTTGGGTAGATCATGAAGGCAAAGAACATAGGGTATTAGATGATTATAATCGAAATGTAGAACTATGTGACTTAACTGCACAACCTGAATATATTAAAGAAAAAATTAAAACTACGGTTGTTGAAAACGCACAACCTAAAAATATTCCACAAGTAGGTTTGAGATTGATGAAATTCTGTGCATTATATGATATGCAAAGAATCACAGATAATGCTCAGGCTTATGCTGAACCATTACAAGCGAGGTATCCTGTATTATGACAGATGTAAAAGCAAAAGAAATACTAAAAAACAAATTCTGGATAATTGAAGATGTAACTACTTCAAAGAAACTTGGAACATTATCTAAGGATGAAAACAATCATTATATGTATTGTTGTTCAAAACAACGCAAAAGTACTGAATCAAGAACTGAATATTATAACTGTATTCAAGATCTTAAAAAAGGTATAGGTGGTGAAATACTATGGACTGCTAGTATAAGTGATGCAAATAAAACTGTAGACAAAGTGATTTATAATCTAGCAACTAGTTCTGTACCGTATAATGCTGTTTATGACCTTAAAAGGAAATTTGCATTATTTACAAAAAGTAAAAAATCTAAAAGTCTATATTGTGCTGGTTATTTTATAATTCATTTTGACAAGGGATGGGTTAAAAGTTTTTGTCCAAAATTAGTTACTTTAGAAAAATATGAACACAAAGGACCATTTAAAGATGAATTAGAAATGCGTCAGGAGTTAAGCCGTGCAAACCGTTAAACCATTAAACACTATTCCTTTAGAACAATTTATTGATAAAGTTAAAATTGCCGAAAATGCAAAGAAAAAAGAAGTGGCAATAGAAATCAAAGATGCAAAAAATCTTGCTTTTACCTTAGGTAGTGTAATGTCTAGATTACACGGTGATCTTGAAAAGTTGGTAGATCAATCTAACAAAGTAGAAGAAGTTGTTAATATTTCCATGGACGGTGGTTCGAAGTGGAAATAACCATCTAAATACCCCTCTATAACTACACTCTACTCTTAGAGTAAACTGCGTACATAACTGCTATATTGAGATAAATAGTAGTATGTTTAACAGGAACAAACTATGAGTAGACCAAAACCAGAAATTATATTAGAGAACGTTAATAAAAAATCGTACCGTTCGGAACAGGTTCTGAAGGCTGAAGCCATATGGGCTGTCTTCTATCAAAATAAACCTTTTAATTTAAAATCATCAAACGTACTAACAAACTATCCAGGACCAAAATATAAAAAGGTTAGCTTTAGTAATCCTGGTCATGCACACAACCTCGCAAAGAAACTTAACGACCTTTTTAATTGTACAGACTTTACAGTTGTAAAATTAACAGCAGGTGAGACAGTTACGGAAAAATGAATTTAAAAGAAACCTATACCAAGGTATTCTTAAAACAAGCCGGCATATCAATTAACGAAAGTACACTCAAAGAGTATATGCCCAAGTGGTGGCAGAATACTAGAGCAAAGAAAACCGGAGGTTTACGATTAACCGAAGATGGTTTTGCCTTTACTACTGAAACATTAGAACTAGCAAATTACGAAGTTCCATTTCCAGACAACTTTAAAGTAACTACCCAAATTGTAATTTTTTTGGATAAGTTTATAGACTGTCCATATTATCTTACTAATAGAAGTGTTTCTGTTTTAAATGAAAAAAAAGCACTCGAATTACACCTCTTTTCAGGAGATGTCCGAAAATATGGACTTAATAAAGCTCTAAAACGGACAAATGATTCTATAAACCCTTGATTTTACTAGGTTATTTTTTGCAGAAAAACCGCATATTTCACTTGACCTTTTTGGTTACTGGTGCTATAATAGTATACATAATAAGGCACTGAACATAACAAAGGCAAAGGAGTACAAATACAATGGAAAATCTAGCAGTAAGACAAGTTAGTCCAAATAGTGCAAAGGCAAGTATTGTCCGAGCATTTAAAAAGAAACGTCCAATCTTTATCTGGGGTCCCCCAGGCATTGGAAAATCAGACATAGTTCGTCAAATTGGCGACAGCATGGAAGCTCACGTTATTGATATACGTTTGAGCTTATGGGAACCTACCGATATTAAAGGTATTCCTTATTTCGATTCAAAGCAAGGTACGATGGTTTGGGCACCCCCAAGCGAACTACCAGATGCCAAAATGGCGAAGAAGCACAAGTATATTATTGTGTTTTTGGATGAAATGAATTCGGCCGCACCGGCAGTACAAGCCGCGGCATACCAATTAATACTTAACCGTAGAGTTGGTACTTATACACTTCCAGACAACGTTTTGATTGTTGCCGCAGGTAACAGAGAAGCTGATAAAGGCGTTACTTATAGAATGCCTGCTCCGTTGGCAAACAGATTTGTTCACTTAGAAATCAAAGTTGATTTTGATGATTGGTTTGAGTGGGCAGTAAAGAATGATCAACACCAAGATGTTGTTGGTTATTTGACATTTAGCAAGAAGGACTTATACGATTTTGATCCAAAATCCGCTAGTCGTTCATTTGCTACACCCCGTTCTTGGTCGTTCGTTTCCGAACTTTTGGAAGACGATGACGACGAGAATACCACTACAGATTTAGTTAGTGGTGCAGTCGGCGAAGGACTTGCTGTAAAATTCATGGCTCACAGAAAAGTAGCCGCAGAACTTCCTAACCCAACAGATATTTTATCTGGTAAAGTTAAGAAGCTGGAGACTAAAGAAATCAGTGCCATGTATTCCTTGACAGTCTCTTTATGCTACGAGCTTAAAGAAGCTTGTGATAAGAACGATAAGAAATTTGACGACAAAGTTAATAATTTCTTAAGGTTCTCAATGGACAACTTTGATACTGAATTGGTTGTCATGGGTATCAAATTAGCTCTTACACAATATCAACTTCCAATCGATCCAGATGAAGTTGAATGTTTTGATGAGTTCCATGAACGTTTTGGCAAGTATATTAAAGCCGCACAAGGCGAGGCGTCGGCTTAACAGACGCTATTTGGAGGGGGATTTTAATTAATCCCCTTTCATTTTTCGGTTGACAATGAACATTAAATATAGTATAATATACATATAATAAGAAATTGAGGAATGGCACAGATGACTACAGTTACTTTAGAAAAACCAAAAACAGAAGAAGTTAAACTTACTCCAGAAGAGTTAAAAGATCTTCGAGCTGAAGTTTTGGATAAAATTATTGTAGCAAGAGTTGGGTTACTTTTACGCCACCCATTTTTTGGTAATATGGCCACAAGGCTTATTATTAAAGAGTGTGATGACTGGTGTGGTACTGCCGCAACTGATGGTAGACATTTATTTTACAATTCAAGATTCTTTGCTAAAATGACGAACAAAGAAATTGAGTTCGTTATTGCTCACGAAATTCTACATTGTGTTTTCGATCATATGACAAGACGTGAAGATCGAGATCCACAAATCCATAACATCGCGGCTGACTATATTGTTAACAATACTTTGATCCGTGATTCAATTGGTACAAAACCAAAAGATATTCCAATTTTCCAAGATTTTAAATACGACGGTTGGACTTCTGAAAAAGTTTACGACGAAATTTATAAAAAATATGACGAAGAAGAGCTTGAACAATTAGGCGAATTGCTTGACGAACATATTGACTGGGATAAAGATAATCAGCCAAGCCAAGGTAATTCTAAAAAGACCAAAGACGGTAAAAAAGAAGGTAACGGACCTCCAAGCTATTCTAAAGATGAGCTCCGTAAAATCCGTGACGAAGTTAAGGAAAGTATGCTAGGTGCGGCACAGGCCGCAGGTGCTGGTAACATTCCAGGTGAAGTTGACCGTTTTATTAAGGAACTTACTGAACCTAAAATGAACTGGCGTGAACTGTTACGTCAGCAGATCCAAAGCACTATTAAAAATGATTACTCTTTCCAACGTCCATCACGCAAGGGATGGCATACAGGAGCAATTCTTCCAGGTATGACTTTTGATACAACTATTGATATTTGTATCGGAATTGATATGAGTGGTTCGATTGGAAACGAACAAGCTAATATATTTCTAAGCGAAGTACAAGGCATTATGCAAGAGTATCAGGACTACAGAATTAAGCTATGGTGCTTTGATACTAAAGTATATGGCGAAGAAGACTTTACTGCTGATAATGGTAACGAGTTATCAGAATACAAAATTATTGGAGGCGGCGGAACAGACTTTATGGCGAATTGGAAATATATGGAAAAAGAAGGTATTAATCCAAAACGTTTCATAATGTTTACTGATGGTTATCCTTGGGATAGCTGGGGTGATGAAAACTACTGTGAAACAGTATTCATCATTCATGGACATCATGATAAGAACTTAAAAGCACCATTCGGTGTTACGGCGCATTATGAAGGATGACAAAGGCTTGGAGTTTTAAACTCAAATATATGCACCCGTCCAAAGTTAGGACTATTAAAACTTTTGTATATAGCGATACAGGAGAAGATATAGCTGAGCGGTTCGCTCCTAATCTTGTGAGCGATATTAAACAAATAAAAGATCCTTTAAAAGACTTAACTACTGATGGATGGTCGAAGAAGAAACAATTTAAATATATATAGAAGGTATGCAAACCATAATGTTACAAAAAACAGGCCAACCCAATGCCCTAAACTATTTCGGTATAAGGCAACTCAATGTGGCTCCCCCACACTTTGAATACATTACTCTAAAGCAAAACTATAACTTAGAAGATGCTATTACAAAATGGATAATGAATAATCTGAAAAGTAGGTTCTTTATTGGTAAGAAAGTAGCTTTGGACAAGGAAAATGCTGTTTCAACCATGATAAACCTCGGATTTGAAGACCCAAAAGAGCTTTCTTATTTCATGTTGGCGTGTCCACTTTTAAAGTACTAATAAATAATATACGTATATAATATACAATACATCTAAAAGGAGAACATATATGTCAGATGGAAAACAAGCGATGGCAACAGAAGGAACCTCGGCTACTCCGCCTCAAGCGGCTCCGACGGCTCCGACAACACCATCAGCTACAACACTACCTCCTACAGGTGCGCCGGCCGACGGGCCAGCCCCAGGTAATCCTGAACTAACAGTTCAAGATTTAGGAGTGTTAAAAACTGTTATCGAAGTTGCTCAAAGTCGTGGGGCATTTAAAGCCAACGAACTAGAAGCAGTCGGTAAAACATATACAAAGTTAGAAACATTTTTAACTAGTATTCAAAATCAACAAGTAGCGGCAACAGGCAATGCTCCGGCAACGCCAGCCAAGCCAGCTACAACAGGAGACAAATAATGGCTGACTTAAAACATATCGGTCGAATGAAGAAAACAGGACGTAAAGTGGCTGTTGTCTTCCGTACATTACCAGGAGAACCTGAAAGTTGCCTAGTATGTCCGACTGAAAATTTACGCGACGCTGACCATGATCTTTTAATGACATTAATTGAAAGTAACACAGGTCAAGTTGCTGACGAACTTGCAGATGCTATGCAACGTACACCACTTGGTGACGGTAGCATAATGTTAGCACGTTTCCATACAACAGGAAACCTAACTAAAGTTAGTACGTCTAACGTTGAAATGACACCAAACCCTTCAACTGTAGTAAGCCTTGACGAGCTTAACAAACAGATTGCAGAAATAAAAGGTGTAGCGATCAAAGATCTTGCAGTAGGTGGAAGTTCTGTAGAGGAAGTTGGCGAGGTTCGTACACTTGAAACTCCCGATGCATCCGCAGAGAGTCAAACTGCTGAAACACCGTTATCAGACGAAAAATTAGCTACTAAACTACGTGCAGATGCAGATGGTCTATTCAAAGAAGCAACTGATCTTCGGAAACAAGCAGAAGAACTGAGCCCTAGCAAGAAGACTACCGCTCGTGGCAAGGCCTAGGAAGCGTCTACCACAAAATGTTATTGACAAATGGCCCGAAGTATTTAAAGACATAGATATTAAGGCCATTCCGCTTCAATATTTGCATTCTGTAAGGGTGGAATTCTCTAACGGTAAGGTCTGGGATGTCGTAATGAACGACAATCCCCAGAATAAAAACCCTGTAAATAAGCTAGAAAAAACCCTACATGATCTCTTCATCACGTATGAAAACACTATTAAACACATTGATTTCAGAGTAGATACAGATCGTGTGAAAAAGGATATACAAAAACGTACCCGGGGCTTCTTGAAGAAGAACAAATAAATAATGTTAATGGCATAAATACATATACGATATCCAGGAGTGAACAATAAATGGCTTTAAGACTACGCAGAGGTACAAACGCAGAAAGAGTATTAATAACACCAGCAGATGGTGAATTAATATACACTACAGATACCAAAAGACTATATATCGGCGATGGAACACAAGCTGGTGGAAATCCTGTTGATACAGCAGGTGAGTTTTTAGGGTCAAATTTAGATCTAAATAACTACAATATTACTGGTACAGGTAACATCAATACAGATGGTAATATTACTGTAACAGGTAGTATTACAGCAGACGGAGATCTTACACTCGGCGGTAACCTTACAATAGGTGATGCTACATCAGATACAGTTAATATTCTTGCTAAAGTAGAAAGTCATGTTATTCCTGATGTTGACGGAGCAAGAAACATTGGCTCTTCAACTAATAAATTTAATCAAGGATGGTATAATACCATTCATGTAACTCAAGATGTTAACGCCGGAAACGTTAATGCCAATATTGTTGCAGACGACTCTACTGTTTTACTTAATAAAGCAACTGGAGCCTTAAACGCAACAGGAACATTTAAAGGTGATGTTGATGCAACTGATAACTCATCATTTTTTAATGCAACTTCAAAGGCTGTAAATGCAGTTAGTGGAGTATTTTCTGGAAGTTTACAAGCGTCAAGTTTTACAGGAACAGTAACAGGTGATGTTAAAGGTTCTGTATTTGCAGACGACTCAACAGTATTAGTAGATGGATTAAACGGAACACTCAGTAATGGTACAGTTACATTTAGTGAAGGCTATCTTGATATAACTTCTACGCCAGGCATTGGTAGAAAATTAACAATTGGACGAGATACTGATGTTTCAACACAAGGAATTAATTTCAAAGCTGGTGCGGCTTCAGATAAAATTATTGAAGTACAAAGTTTATCAACTGGAACACAATCTACAGGTATAGTTTACAAAGTTTCAAGAGGAAATTTAGCAACTAAAACAGTTGTACAAGCAGGCGACGAGCTAACATCAATTAAAGTACACGGACACGACGGCACTAACGAAGACACAGTATCAAGTATGATTCAGTGGAGTGTTGAACCGGGTGCTACAATTGCCACTGGTGCAGTACCAGGAAAAATATATCTTATTTCAACACCGGATGGTGGTAGTACATGGGCTGGTATAACAGTTGATAGTGCTGGAAGACTTTGCGTTGGTGGAACAGGAGTTGCAGATTCAACTTCAGCATTAGACGTTACAGGTAACGCACGAGTTAGTGGTTATCATAAAGTAGGTAACTTAACTACTGTTGAAAGAGATGCATTAACGGCTGAAGCCGGAATGATAATTTATAATACTACTGATAGTGAATTCCAAGGACGCACAGGCGCGGCTTGGGTAGCATTACACTAATCCTTCAATTGGCCATCGGCCAAATTCATCTAACTGTCTATAATAAACATCAACATTAACTTCCCAAAAAGTTTGTTTATGACCTCTATATTCCTTTTCAGCTACCTTATTTAAAGCACCTGTCTTTTCTAAAGCAGGACAAAAAATCCTATGAACTTGTCTTTGAGTACCCTGTTCATGTTCGTTAGAAGTAATATATAAGTTAGCATATGGTTGCCATTCGATACAAATAGGAATCAGAAACTGAGCTGTAGCATTTTGATGTTCTTTAATTCCTGTTAATGTTCTTATATGATTTAAAGGCAATTTATCAGTAAACACACAACTTCGTGCGGCAATTCTATAACAATTATTTCCCATAATATCTAAACTATGGGCGGCTGTAGTACCAACTATTTCATTATTATAATATAAAATCCATACTTGCCATTCACGTTCATTACTAATACTATCAAAGAGCATTTTCTTAGTAGAATTATTATGCAATCCTCTTTGATGTGCTTCTTTATAAAATTCAGTAAGGTCTATTGATTCATTATAAGGGATTATTTTGTACACTATATATCTTCTTTGCTTCTTCTATAAATTCTGCAGGATAATCACTAGCGAAACTATCAAAACATAACATCTGTAAGTCTCTATATTGCTGAGGTTCATTAACACTAATACCTTTTAATTCCATTTGTGGGAATAATTCTTTTTGTCTATCACGACTAATATGACTTAAATGTTCATTAACTGTGATTAACTGTTCTTCTTGTGAATAACAAAAGAAATAATTAATACTTTTCAATCTTCCGTTAACTAAAAAATAGCTACTAGGGTGCAAACTAAATTTAAAAAGACCTAAATCTTGTTGAACTTCAAGTATGTCTAACATCTGCTCTTGCCAGTCTGGGCAAACTGAATTAAAATTATCTTGATTACATCTTGCCTGTTCCCAAAAATCTGGACCTTGGACTTCAAGAAAAATCTTACGTTGCTCATCATCAATATCTATAATTCGTGGAATCATATTGGGTGCTTCTGATTCCATAAACTGTAAAAATATAAGTTCTCTTTCCCATTTTTGTTGCATTAAAGCAGGATCAACAACTTCATTTTGTCCATTATGATATTCTGTATCATTGTAATACCACTGTACAAATTCAGTCTTGTCCTCACTCATAAGGCTTGTATAAATTAAGTTATTTCTACATTGACCTTTACCAGGAACGTTATTGTAATAATAATTATAGTTCATTAATAATGCTCCAGGTAGGCTATACCTATTTCTTCTCTAAAGCGATCACTAAACTTACAGTCGATTCTTAAACCATACTCTTGTTCATTACTAGTTTCACCACCATGCCAATCTTGATCATTCCAAAAAGCGGCACAAGAATTAACATAATGTTTCTGTTTAGCTTCAGGATCCCATATATAAAAGCCTCTTTTAGTTCTATATCTTATATGAATAAACTCATTGTTATGCGGACTAAAGCCTTGATCGGTACCTTTAGAGCCATCTAGGTCACGATGTTCGAACGCATGACCGTCATGTTCACAATGAAAAAAGATAACTCTTCCTATTTGTGTAATAACATTTTTTTCAATTAAGTCTTCAACCCACTTTACAACACCAGGAAAATATTTTGCTTCTTCTGTTGGTTTACGTTCAGCATTACGTTTATGCCAATCACCTTCTTCCCAAAGAAAATAATATATGTAAGGATCGTTGGCTCCTAATGCTCCTTTAAGATATCGTGTAAATAAATTTCTTTGTTTATAATCCTTAAAATCTTTTGGAAATATTTCAGCACCTTGAATTTTAATTGGGTCGTCAGCGGGTAATTCCTGATACTCTGCAAATGCTTTATAAATAGGTTTCCAATTTAAAACGTAACTCATATCATCAAACTTAAATCCAGGCTCCATCCAAGTTCCTTCTTTTGCATATTCCCTTGCTAAAGCAAATCCTTTGCAAATTTCTGGATTGAGTTTTTTAAATCCGTCGATATCTAGATAATTATCTAATGCAATATACGGTTGCCCGCCAATTCCTCTAAGCATTATTATACTCCAAATATCTAATTAAAGGCGAAAGCCCATAATTTGTTTCACCATTCCTAGCCATATGAATTGCTTTCGTTTGTGTTAAACCAAAGTCTTTACAAATTTTCTCATTACGTTCTTTGTGTGTAGCCCACAAATGATCTGGTAATAAGTTATCTAAAAAATATAATCCAACTGCTACAGGATATGTAGTTATTTGATGATAGTCTTTTAATATGTTAATAGTGTCATAACCTTTACGTGTTCTTTGCCAACGTAACCCTATACGATTCCAACCAGCAGTACCATATCCTTTACTCATGCTTATAGCAAAAGAATGTATAGCAGGGTGATCATAATTAAAACAAATGTCTCTACTAGCAGGTATCCAAGCTGAATCTATATGCACTGGTATATATCGCTCTAAACATTCTTCTAAAATTTTATCCATCTCTGGATGCTCTTGACCATGAAAGCTAAAAGGTAAACTAATAACTAATGGAGTATGAGCTCTTAATGATTCAACTGTTCTATATTGTAAATTAGGATTTAATAATTCGTGATATTTGTATTCGTTTTGTAAAACTTGTATGTCTTTATTCATAACATATAAGTCATCAAAGAATTGTGTACAGCCTGCAATAATATCTACTTCTTTAAATGCTTCAAAGCCAGTTAAATGATTATACATAGATGACTTTAAATGATTAGTAAAATCATGTTTAAAGCGTTCAAATAAATCTACACCAACCTTTTCATTTAACGTCATTAATGTATGATCTAAAAATTCAATATTCTTAGTTTTTAAATTATGTATTAATTTCTCTATCCGTTTATCAAATAAAGGGATCATTCCTCCTAGTCTATCACTATTAATATGTTCTTCTGTATATGTGTCAGGAACTTGTACTAATTTCATTATCTATAACCTAAAAAATTAAAAAGGAACTTTGGTTTGCTTCCGCAATTTGCTCCAGCATGATATGACCTATGATTTTCCCATTCATATATTGTACCTTGCCTTTCATTATAAAAACATTTATCATCAACCATAAACACATGACCTGGTGAAGGTGGACTTATACTTACATGAAATCTAACTAGGTCCCCTTTCTTAAGATATGACTGTTCATTAGCGTCCCAGTCCCAATGCCACGGTGCTGTTTTTCCTGGATTAATTTTACTAATCCACGCACGAACACATTCCTTTTCTACAAGATCACTAAATTCCTTTACTACACGAACATTAAAATCTACAGCAGGATAATAATTAAACCATTCAATTGATTCTGATGGATATCCTTTTAAATCATCTATCATCTTTCTTACTACTGGTTCATCTAAAGGTAATCTAAACGGAGCATTTTGACCTGGATTATCTTTAATTTCTTCTAGGATATTATCCCAATCAATCATCACGTAATCCCCAAACATTGTTTACTTTGCTATATCTATATGCTTCTCTCATATCAACAATTCCATCTAATTCTTTAAACTGTAAGAAAAGATTCCTTGATCGTTTTGATAAAATAGGATCAATTTGACCAAACGTAACAATTTCATCATCAAATACACAACCATAAAGATCTATTATATGTAATGATCCTTCTTTTACATAAAAGCAATGAGTAAACAAGTTTAGTTTCCAAACATTCATCCGTTCTAGGTCTTCAATAATTTTATGCACTTGTTCTTTCCAATCATCGGGTGCTTTGTTTTCTGCAATTAAATGATTTAAATTATCATAAAGAGGAAGATAAATCATCAATTTTTCTAAATCTATTTTATCTACTTCTGGTGCATATGATTTTTCAGATAACCTTTCCATATGTTCTAGTTCTTTTTTAAAGAAAAATTCACTATCAAAATGCATTAAATATTGATCTTTACTAACATAGGCATCATAGGCCAAACTACCTCTGTCTAATTTGCCATCAATAATTTTACGAAATTCTTTCCATTTAATTTCAGTCAATTTTCATCTCCACTGGTAATTCTGAAAATTCAATTAAACCTTTAAACTCGTCTAGATACTCTTTTTCTAAATCTACAAGTATTTGTTTTTCACTGACAGGTTCAAAATTATCAATTATACCATTTTTATTTGCACGGTTTAACCAAGGACTAAACACAAGATCAAAACGATAACGTAAATCAAATACATCATAATTAACAGCTAAATTTAATCTAACAGGATCTTTTAACTTATTATGAGTTAGTAATTGTCTTACTACTAATTCTGTTCTAGGAACATGACCGAAATTAGCGGCTGTATGAATTGTACCACCATTCATTAAGTAAACTGTATTATTAACTAATGTAGGATACATTTTGTCATGATCTAGGTCAATCAAATAACTAGTTTCTGCATCTATTGTTAAATGATATCTATCATCAATATCGGCGTGTTCAGAATAACAATCACCTTCATGCATTACCATAGCTCGCATTTGGCCAGCACGTGGTAATTTATTATGCAATTCTTCTAATGATGTACCTTTATACTCTGGTAATACCTCCCACGGGTCGTAAAAAAATTTTCCAGTTTGTTTGGTAAAATCATTTTTACCTTCTTTCAAGGGCGGTAATATATCAACAATCTCAGTCACATCATGATAGATGTATGTATTTTTTAACATGATATACATACTTATCGGAAGTAATTAACTGCCCAGAGAATTACGGTAAATATAATAATGCTAGAAAAAACACAATACGCTGACAATATCGTTAAGTATGGCGAGGTAGAATTTCCTATATTACAAGCATGGCGAAATATAGGTATTAGTTTAAGTGGTGGGGCAGATAGTGCCTTGTTAGCTTACTTAATATGCTCTAGTACTAGTCATACAGCTAATATACATATCTTAACTAATATTAGAATGTGGAAAACTAGACCGTGGCAAAAATATAATGCATTAGACGTATATAATTGGTTAGAAGAACGCTTTCCTGATCATAGGTTTACTATGCACCAAAACTTTATTCCACCCGATTTAGAATGGGGCGATAAAGGACCTAATATTATTGATGAATATGGAAAATTAAAAAGCGGTAATCAAATTATATTACGCTCACACGCAGAATATATTGCATTTAGGTATGGGCTTGATGCGTGGTTTGCCGGTGTAAACAAAAATCCTACAAAAGATTTTAAAGGTAAATTAGATGATAGAGATATTGAGCCTACAGAAGACCTAACACCTTTAATTAGAGAACATATGGGCGTAACAGTATGTCATCCTTTTATCTATACAAGCAAAGATTGGATTATTGCACAATATTATAAACATAATATTAGAGGACTATTATCACTTACTCGTAGTTGCGAGGGTGATAGAACACACTATCCTGAAGTCTTTGGAAACTTAGATTATAAAACGTATGTTCCAGGACAATCCGTTCCTGAGTGTGGAAAGTGTTTTTGGTGTAAAGAACGAGAATGGGCTATAAAGGAGGCCGAGAGTATATCATGACAGAAGAAACCTGTAAATCATGTACATTTTGTATGCACCCTTTTACAGGGTTAGCAACACGAGAAGATGGCGCAATTAAAATTTGCTGTCGTAGTCAACCTATTGGTTGGATACAAAACGAAACATTAGAAGAAGCATGGAACAATGAAAAAATGCTCGAAGTTCGTAGACAAGTTTTAAACAACGAACGTCCTGACGTATGTAAACCGTGCTTTGATTTAGAAGACCAAGGTGTACAAAGTTTACGTCAACGACATATTAGTAATGTTATTCCTGAATCAAGAATTAACTTATATCCTAATGCATTAGACACATTAAAAGACGATTACACAATGCCATTTGAATTGCCAACTATGGAAATTAAAATTAATAACTTGTGTAACTTAAGATGTCGTATGTGTAATCCATTAGATAGTACACAATGGAAAGATTGGAAATCTATTGTACATCATTATAAAGCTGAAAACAATTATCTTGTTGATGCTGTAGAAAAATTAGGATTAACTGAAGCACCATATGTAGGGTTATTTGATGATAGTCCTAACTGGTGGAAAAGTTTTGAAAAGTTATTACCACACTTTAGACGAGTAGAATTTGCTGGTGGAGAACCCTTAATGGATCCTATGCATTATAAAATTTTAGATATGTTAGAACCCTATGGTAAAGATATAGAAATTAAGTATGCTACAAACGGAACTACACTTGGTATTAAAGGTAAACGAACTGTCCATGAGTATTGGCCTAAATTTAAAAGTGTAGCAGTTAATGTTAGTATTGACGGCTTATGGGACATTTATGAATACATTCGTACTGATGGTAACTTTAATGAAGTTATAAACAATGTTAAAGAAATGAAAAAGATTCCAACTGTAAGTAGAATTGTTGGTGCATTTACTGTTCAAGCTAACAATGTATTGCAAATGCCAACAGTTATTGAGTACTTTTTAGATAAACTAGAAATAGTATTTTATAGTCATAGAGTACAATACCCAAGAGTATTAAGTGCCCAAGTTTTGCCCAAACCGTTAAAAGAAAGTGTAATTAGACAACTAGTTAATATGTACACTAAAGTAGACAACTATAAATTAGTAAAAAAACATCCTATTTTGAAAAAGATTACACAACAACAAATTACTGATAATATAAACTTCTTAGAAGCAAAGGACTTATCAGAATATTGGCAAGACTGTATTGCATTTAATAAAACATTAGATACAGAAAGAAGGCAAGGTCCATTTGATAAAATTAATCCTGAGTTTGCTGACTATGTTTAAAATATTATTTAAAAACAATAAAGATAGTAAATGGGTATACTTTAATACATACGATACTGAAATTGCTAAAAAATGGTATGAAGAATTAATAAATTATAATGAAATAGACGAAAGCACAAGATTTACTGATTGGCCTGGACAAAAGAAAAATTATGTTAAGTTAATTAATGAACAAATTGGAATTATTAATGCTTATGATAGAGTAATAGATATTAGAGCCACTGACAAAACTAATTTAAATTATTTACATACTTATTTTGAAAACTTACGTGGTGAAATTACAATAGGTACAGATTGGTTTAACAACGCACCTGATAATATTCAAGAAGCTCTTAAAAAATTTAATATATTAATTCACGAATATGAATCACAAAAAAGAGGTAATGCGGCTACAGTCGTTGTAACATTTAAAAATAGACCTAGACGAAAATTAGAAGATTATAATGACTTTACATTTAAATGGCGATTCGGTGAAGTATATATTAATTATTGCCATGTAGGTAAAAATATGCTAGATATTTTTAAAGATAATGATGAATATACTATAGACGAACCTCAAACACATTATAGTTCTGATGTTATGATAAAATTTGGCAAAAATGTTAATTGGCTTATGCACGTTTTAAGGAAATTGCAAATTAATCGATGGCTTAAGGAAAAAGGCCTTACTTTTAAAAAAAATAGCTTTGGAATGATTCCTGTAGCTAAAATTGATCTTGAAGCAAGTGAATTAAATCATAAATCATATAAAGACATTGTAAGAACTCTTTCAGTATATGATAAGATTGGAACTGTACGATGTTTAGAGTAGAGAACAAATATGAACATTATGCTAAAAGTGTTAAGGTTGAATGGAACTTGGGTAAACGATGTAATTACGATTGCTCGTATTGTCCAGCTGAAATTCATGATATGGTTAGTCCGCATACGGATATTAAAACACTTAAAAAAGCCGTTGACGAATTAGCCAAAATTGAAAATGTAAGAATTAGCCTTACAGGAGGTGAACCGTTTGTTCACCCAGACATTACTGCCCTCTTAGATTATGCTCGCCCAAAAGTTACTTGGATTAATGTAACAACAAACGGAACAAGAACCAAAGATTTTTATGTAGATATGCTATCCAAATACTTAGATCATATAGTGTTTAGTTTGCACTTTGAGTACGATTGGGAACGTATTTTGGAGACCATTATAAGCGTATATAATGCATCTAAAAACAAGATGGTACTTGTACACGTCATGATGCTAAACCACCGCTTAAACGACGTTACAGAAGCTTGTAGACGCCTTTCTAAAGCGAATATACCCTATGCTTTACGTCCTATACGCTGGACTGAAGCACATGATATTTTTGAAGATTTGGAACGCTATTCTAAGGAAGAATTGGACTTTTTAAAGACCGAAAATCACAATCCACCTGTTAATACTTTAATTGATGGGAAGGTTGAATGTAACGTAAATGACTTGCTTATTAATAAAACCAATAAATTTAAAGGGTGGAGTTGTACAGCAGGATTGGAAAGTTTAATGGTAAATTGGGATGGTGATGTACATCGTGCTACTTGTCGCGTTGGGGGTAGTTTAGGTAATATCTATAAAGGTACTTTTAAAAGACCAACTGAAAATATTATTTGTACACGAGATTGGTGTACTTGTGCCGCGGATATTAATCTTACGAAATATACTTTGTAATATGAGTATCAGGTAAACAAGCACATTCTTTAAATGGACATTTGATTGGTTTTAAATCAAATGCTTTTTCTTCAAATTCTTCTTTAAATGTTTCTGAAAAAATATTAATTTTTGCATCTTTAAAAATATTTGCATTACATGATCCTGTAACAGTACCATCATATATAATAACTAAATTTTCTATAGGAACATGGCAAGTCCAATCAGTAAAATAGTTCCATTTATTATGAATATATTCTTCAGATGTCATCGGCTTTGCTGAACCATCATCAAACAATGCAACACTTTCATAGATATTAAAAGAACGTAAATGCCTTAATATAAAATCACTATCAGGAACCCGTTTCATAGTATTTGCAATATAGTCTATTTGTTCTTGGTTATAAGAATTAATATCTTTACCAGGGAATTGAACAATACTTTTAGCTTCAATAATCCAGGGATGTTTACTAGTTTTCATCTTCTCTACAATAGCAACACACTTATCCCAATGCTCACAATCCATCAACATCAATGCTGATACTCGTACATCATTAGAATATAAAAAATCACCTACTTCCATAAAATGATCTACATCCATAAATTCATGGTGGGCACTTAATGTCGCACCATCAAGGTATTGAACATTATCTTTCCACCACCTTATTGTTCTAGAAGCATTAGTTGTTACTTTAAGTTTAACATTATAATCTTTTTTTATTTCTCTACAAAACTCATTAAAGTGCGGCCATAATGTTGGTTCACCGCCTCCTACTAAATTAATCCAAAACTCTGTTTTATTAAATTTATTAGTATAAACATCAAATAATGTTTTAAAGTTTTTTACTACAGTAGTGACATTCTTTGGATACCTGTATATTTCAGGATGTGAATTAGGAAAGCAATAGGTACAATCATAATCGCAAATATCAGTTGGCCAGAATCTAATATCTAAAACATGAGCAGGTTGTGTTGTAACTATTCTATTAAGTTTCATAATAAATGTTCTAACTCAGGAAAAACATTAGACGCTTTTAATCCTCTAATAGCATCTAGTTTAGTGACATACTCTTTGAAGCCTGGAAGTAAATGACTATTATCTTGTGCATCCATATGATCCATTACTGCTTCCCAACGTTTCCAACCATAAGGATTAATTTTCCAATACTCATCATCTTGTCTATAATGAGCAAATAACCAATCTTTAAATTCTGCATAACGTTCACGAACTTCTTGCTTATCTTCTTTAGGTAATATTTGTATGCTTAAAAATGTTGGTATGTAAAGCAAGTGCATATTAACTAATCCACCACCCATTTGTGTACCACCAGGAACTGTACCTACATTAAGTTTTTTAAATTTAGATTGTACTTTCCACTTCATAAAATCAGGTAAGTGTTTTACATTAAAAATTTGTATAGCAGTGGCTAAACTTGTTTGTATATTGTCAGGCGTATTATCTAACATATGAAGATTCTTTTCTACAACTGACCAATCTGTTGGAAAACGTATATATTCATCACGTTGAAAACAGGCATCCATACTAATTGCAAATTTAACTTTTTTAAACTTGCTCCATAACTCAATTAAATCTTCATCTACTAATATACCATTTGAATTATATCTTAATAAGATTTTATCTTGATAGCCTTGACGTATAATTTCTTCAATAAACGTTTTGTGTTCTCTAATCATTAAAGGTTCGCCACCAGCAAAATATACTTGCTTTAAGTTAGGAATTTGTTTATTCATTTCCTCCCAAAACGTTTCCTTCTCATGCCACTTATTATTAAACTCTGATTTGTCCCAAGCCATTTGCCTTTTTACTTCAGGATCTTCTAATTGCGGAACTAATTCTTTCCAGTCTTTAACCCACTGACTAGAATCATGCGGACTACACATTACACATTTAACATTACACGTATGACCTAAACGTAAATCTAAATATACTAATTCTTCTGGAACTGTACCATCTTCTTGTGTTTGTTTAATTAACTCAGGAATATCTACTCCATCTTTATACCAAGTACCTGTTTCCCAAATACGTTTACTAACAACACCTATTTTTTCTTCATTAAAACATTTAGTACAACTAGCAGGAATTTGTCCTTTAAGCATAGTAGTTCTTACTGACTTCATATAGTCATTGTTCCAGGCCTCCATAGGAGTTTCACGGCCAAAGTTAGCAGGCTTACCATGTTCCATTTTTACTAATCCTACTTCATGGTCACCAGTAGCCGCTCCGCTGGCATTAGCACTACAACATAAACGCATATCTCCATTAGGGCGAGTAGCAAAATGTATCCACGGTAATACACAGAACGTAGGAGATTTAGAAACGCCTTCTAATTCACGTTGCCATTTTCCTAACTGCGAGTCTGCAGGGTTATACCAATATTCGTTACTGTCTGTCATTTTAAAATCCCAATGCGAGTTTTGCCGCTTCGCTCATCATATCTCTAGTGAATGGCGGTGTATGAGTTAACTTAACTCTAACTTCACCTATTCCGTCTACTTTCATTACTGCCTGTTTAATACTTTCAGAGATTGCACCTGCCATTGGGCAAAACATAGATGTAAGCGTATGAGTAATAGTAACATCCTTACCCTTAATATCAATATCATAAATTAATCCTAAATCAAAGATATTGATAGTTGTCATCTCTGGATCGTATACAGTTTGTAATTGTTCTATTATTTGTTCTTTCATTTTCTACCTATAATCATATATCTGTCATATTTAGGTAATTCTAATGTACCCGAATAAAACTCTTTACTAATTTTTGAATTCCATCTAAAATCTTTAAGACTATCTACACAATTAATATGTTCTTTATGTGATACAAAATTATTACTTTGAACAACTATCCATGTATCATCTGGAATTTTTTCTAACCAAGCATCATATTGTTTTTGTGTAATATGTTCACAACTTGTATTAATAACAATCTGTGGATCGTCTGTATATTCATAATTACACATATCTTCTGTAACTGCATCAAACTCTTTATTTATTTCATATTTTTTATTCATTTTTAACGCTATGTCTTTACACGTAGGGTCAATATCAACACTTGTAATATGTTTTGCTCCAACATCACTATTAAAAATCATTGTTGCTAGTACTCCATACCATCCGCCAAAAATAACTATTCTATTTGATACAGTATGCTCAACGTTAGCAAGTGTTTCACATAACCATATTTTACTCTTAAGTTGTCCATGCCAGAAACTTTCTAGCATATGATAACGCATATGATTATCTTCATCACGGATTGTATCCATCCAATAAGCTATATCATTAACATCTATTTTCATATTTTTTCTTTCGGTATTTTACTATCTGCACTACTTACACAAGTTGGTGTTATACAAACTCTAGCTTCTTTAAATAAACTAAACCCTTCATCAATAGTACCTAAAGGTTCATCATGACAGCTATAAGCACGTTTAACTTCTCCTCCCGGTTCGCGAATAATACAACTTTGATATCCTGCATTACACATCCACCCTTCAAATTTATTAAACTGATGGGCATTGAGTCTTTCTGCTTGATCTAATTTATATTCTGTACCTTTTTTA
>Ga0310342_100000068_pt1 | contig 46713 bp, 59 predicted proteins | sample S15DNA20500_MG_FD_206155 | JGI IMG/M metagenome (GOLD analysis project Ga0310342, IMG submission 206155) | Marine microbial communities from station ALOHA, North Pacific Subtropical Gyre - S1503-DNA-20-500_MG | ecosystem: Environmental > Aquatic > Marine > Oceanic | place: Pacific Ocean: North... | reverse complement strand
TTCCCTTGGCTAGGCGAGACGGGCAGCGCGTTGCTGCGCTTTGATCAAAGCAAATCATCATTCGGGGGGATGGGTTTTGGCCAAAAGAAAGAAGAGAAACCGTGGACAGACATGGATTTTGGCGACTTTTGAGACGCTACCGAAGGCACAACTAGACAAGAGGGTAGTAGAGGTAGAATCGATTGACCATAAGGGGTTGACGCACAGGACGCGCGTCATGAACCAGACCCCTTGCGATCAATTGTACCTAGACGAGGTGATCACATCATCACAGCATGAGGCTGCCCACATGCTCCTCTCCGCGCTTATCCGTAGCGGCTGCTCTCCCAAGTCAGCCGCCTTGGAAACCATTTCACACACGGCATTTGCGGACGTGGGCAATGCCATATCTTCGAGGATCATGGCGTTCTCGTCAGCCTATCGGAACCTTGCGAAGAACGTGGGGCCGGAGGCGGCCAACTGCTTGATACTATTCTTAGTTTCAACGGGCCCACCGAAAACGGTGGTGATAAAATTCCGTAATAGAATCGTTGAGATACAGGAGTCATTGCGAATCCTGTCATTGTTCTATGGTACGGGCTCGAAGGACACGAGGTCCCTAGTAAGGGAAGGGGGGTGAGGATTTCTCCCCACCCCCACAACTACTACAGAGGAATGACCTCGGCAGCGAGGTCGTTCTCAGAAGGAACACTCATGGTGGACACCAATTCGGATTCCCTTCGAAAACATTAGCTCATCATACCAGCTTTTCCAAATCATCTGATCCCATACTCAAATCCCATACTGTTATGAACGGGTCGGCGCTGCCATCATACCAGTCCAGGTTAATTCCTTTTCTTCTCACCGACATCATGTCTAGGTGGGCGTCAATTGTAGAGTTCCTGTTGCCAACGATGCACACCCCGCCGGAGAGAACTAGAATCCAGTAGGGTGCGAGTGCCTGCTTGGATAACATCTCATCAGTTATGTTGAACTGAATCATTACCGGATACACGGATGGGTTCGAGCCGAATACAGAGTGTCTATTCATCCCAAGAATCTATCATCTTTCGCTCAAGCTTTTCAACTTGCTCTCTCGCTGCATCGATTCTTCTCTGGGCAAAGTCCACCTCATGAAGTGATTGAGTCTTCTTTAACTTGCCGAGCTTAACCTTATCACGATTCAGTGCGCGAAGCAGTTGAGCATGCTCCCTCTTCATGTTTTGTATTGCCTTAAGGTTCTTACCCATCACTCCCCTGACTCAGTGCAGTCTCTGGTATAACCCCTACCGCAAAAACAAAGGTGCGGCTCTAGAGGCTGGGCACATAGGCGAAGCTGCCGGTACTCCTTTCTGACATCTTTAACTATCGATGCCGCCATATCTATGGCATGAAACTTTGCATCCTCTTCCATGCCAACAGATGCCCAGATGAAATCGAATACTTCATCGGTGACTTCCCTGTCTGTCTTGCGTGAAAGAATTCCATCCATGGCAATGTCGGATGCGCCCTCAATCATATTTTTGATGTTGCTCATTTCCCCTCCTAACTCTTTCCTCTCGATTCCTGATCCTCCACCACTCTTTCCGTTGGTATACGGACCTGTCCTCTGCTTTGCCCATCCTGTAAGCGAACGCCATGTAGAGGAGGAATGAAGTAATTGCAAGCGTGGTGTCACTCATCGGATCACCGGGGCACTCATGCACTTGCCCATGTTTCCGTATGCACCAACGCATACGCAACCCTCCATGCATTCATCCTGCTCATAGCAGGGCGCAGGCGTGCAGGTGAAGCATTCCGCTTGCGCCCGGAGCGGTGGCAACACTCCAAGTACAAAAATTGCTACGCATATTAACACCAAGACAAGCCACGCCACCAACTCCTTCCTTATGTTAGACATCAAACCCTTCCTTTCTCAGGGTGTTAGCGATCAGCTCCCTCACCCTCTCACTTACGGTGTACCCTTCCTCTGTACCCCAAGCCTGGACTGCATTAAAGAACTTCTCTCTTCCACGTTTCGGGATTGAGATAACCAGAACCCGGCTCTCCTCCCTGCTCTCCTCTACCATCGAACACTCTCCTTTATTTTTCAATTCTTTACCCGACCTTATTCCCAATCCTTTATATCCATATCCCGCCTTTTGGCGGCAAGTATATCGACACCCTTTGCGTACCTATTCCTAGGGAATCCCTGCATATGCCGCGCGAACAGGTAACCGCAGCAAAATCCAACAACTAATGCAGATAGGATCGTCACTCTGGCTTTGTCATTGGGTCAAGCACTGTGTCTACAAGCGCCGATTTCCACGCCATCTGTAGGCTCATGATCACACCAACATCAGCCTCTTCTTGGCGTGCCAACTTGAGCGCAGCGACAATCGCCGTGATGTACTGGTGTTCCCCGTCAACTTGAATCATCATAGTCATTACCCTTTCATTACATTTGATAACACAATCGTTCTCACCAATCAACTATCCCCACTGCTCTGCCATGGCATTCGCCAGACCTGGCATGGTGATACTCCGAAGCTTCCATCGGTCCTTCGATGGCGGTAGCTGCCACACTCGCTGAACATCCTTCAGTGGCATCCCGTCCATCTCTTCCTTCATCTTCTCAAGGTCGGCTGTAGGCTTTAGCGGCTGCAATCCCTTGAGCCACAGGCACGTTGCCTTTTTTTCCTTGTCACCGAAGTGCCACGGCTGCACAATTTGCGTATACTTTCTTCCCCCCAGCCTCTCGACGGCGTACTTGTGCGGGATTGGATTCTCTACGCACACCTTCTCAACATCAAGGTCAAGGAAGAAGTTGAAAAACTTTGCAGCCTTATCCAACTCAGCCCACCTACTCTCATCTGTCTTGAGCCACCGCACACCTGAGTTGGCTAGGTATGTACACGGCGGGTGGGCTATCACCATGTCCCAGCTATCCCAGCCTCCATTCGACCGCAATGCCCAAGGATCACGGCATGTTTTGATCACATCTACAACGTCACCCTGCGTGTGGTAAGGGCTTTCGTCATCCGCAGGCAGGAGGTCGCAACTCCAAGCGTCATGTCCCCTTTCCCTGAAGGCTCGCCGCACCATGCCGCTGAACTCACAGGCAATAAGAACCTTCATTCTGTCGGCTCAAACTCTATGACATCGGTGACCCCAAGACTTATGACTCCCTTCGGATTGGCATGAGGGTCACGGTCATGAGCCTTGACCGACTTGGCTATTCCATCCTCAACAAAGTCAGCATCTAGGAATACAGCGAAGTCATCCCCGCCTACCTCGTAACGGCTGCGCTCCCATACATCATCATCCTTTGGGGAGAAGCCTTCTGCGTACACGATGTACTTCTCTATGGCACCGAAGTCTTCACAGTTGGCGTTCGTCATCAAGTAGATGCCCTCATCCTTTACGAAGAGTAGTCCTGGTGCATCCGTACCTTCCTCCCCGTAACACATCCTCCACTTTCCCGAACGCTTTGAATGATCCAGTGCAGCGCCCACTCTGTTCCTGTCGAATTCAAGCAGTCCCATCCCTCACTTTTCCTTTCTGTTCAAAACTTCTCCAGGGTCTAGCGTTTCTAGGTACTCGATAGCCTCACCCACTGTGGGGGTGGTCCCGTCTTTCTTTCTCAGCCAGCCGTCCCTGACCTTGGCACCTCGCGGTTCAACGAGGAGTATTCTAAGGGCGTATCCAGCGGTTATGCCTATCACTTGAATCGTGTCACTCATCCTCACTTTCCCTTTCCTTGTTGTTATTTATTGCTTTACCGGCATCAATTAGTTTCGACGCAATCGCTTCGCTGATTCCGTAATCCTCGGCAATGCGTGAGACGGTCAAGTAATTGTTGAACCAGTCTAGAAAAAAGGATTCCACATCCACCTCTATGTCATTGGGTGTATATACAACCCATTTCCCCATGACATTCCGAGTCGCAGGTGCGTCACTCATCTTCGCTTTCCCTTTCTTCTATTTCTGGTAGGTTTCCCAACGCACACTCGATTGACCTTACGATATCTTTCTCCGTCATCAAGATGCTGTCATCTTCCATATCAGACAGTAGTCCTGCCAGAATCCTAGCAGCACCATTTGCCCTCCTTGCAGTCAAAGTTCTAGGCCTGTAAGTCACACTCATCACTCATCCTCCACGTTTTCAGTTTGGGCCGCCACTTCCGGCCTGCAACGGCAGTGCCGTTCGCACTTCTCGCAATCGACGCACACGGGCTCAGCTTCGCAGAAACACTCCTGCCATAGTTGTCCCCGCATCACTCATCCTCCTTTGGTTTGGGCGGGTGCGGTTCTAAATCGGAACAAGATTCAAAATACCCACACTCGCAGATCAATTTACATTTCATTGGGATCATGTCCTTTCCACATGCGGGGCAAACCGTAGCCGTCACTACTCGTCCCACTTTGAAACAAACTTTCCACCCATTGCCTTGTCCGCCTTCCTCCCGAACCCAGCTACCCTTATCGAGTAAACGTCTAGCATTCGGTACTCTCCTGGTGCGAGCACTACTGTCGGCGGTTCCGCAGGCACAAGCTTTACCGCTTGGCATGACGTTAGGGTGAGCGCGATGCCGCAGGCTATGATTCCCTTACCCATCTGGCTCCTCCTCTTCGATGTTCAGCACCTCATAATCGAAGTCGAAACAATCGTTATTGAAGTACCCCTTAATCTCCGCTCCAACAGCCCGTGCCCTGTAGCCGGGGTCAAGCAGCTCGTGTATGCGCATGCCCAGCACGACTAGCTCGCAATGCGTATATTCTCCGCTGCGCTCCGTCACGTCCCAGCGGGCCTCAATCGTCACGCTGTGGGTGTAGCCCTTGGTGCATTCTGAAACCTCAAATACTTCGCTCACTTTTTTCCCTCCCTTGTTTCATCCTCTTCGACCTCTTTATCTACCATTCTCCACACTAAATCGAGTGCAGTTTTCTCTAGTGAGAGCATGTGCCTATCGACTAGTGAGTAGAATTCATCCACCTCGGCCTGCAATTTTGCAATCTCCAAGAGTACGGAGCGATCCCCCTCGTCCAGTGTCTTGTTCGATGGGTGGGCAATACGAAGTCGAAGCTTGCGAGAGATAGACTCAAGCTCCTCCATCATATTGTCTATATCCTCTGACCGTACACCGAATTTCAATCGTCCCATCTAGCACACCTCCTGTACAAATCCTGATTGGTCATAGTACGAAGACCCCTTAGACCTTAGTCCTATGGCATATCCACCCACCGGGTCGCGGAACCTAAAGTCATGCTCATCCCCGTCGATAACATCGAAGCCTTCCCAGTAGGCGGGTAGCGGGTCACCCTTGCGAGCCCTGAATACTACGGCGACGTTGCCCCCCTCCCGTAGAACCTTGAGGGCATCGGCCTTATTCCCTGCACCTAACGAGTAGGTGAGATGGTAGTTGGGGAAGCTTCCCCTAAGCCATCGCATATACCGGGCGGTCACCTTTGTGTAGTCATAGAAGGTTATGTCGGGGTGGTCGGGTGATACTCGCATCGCAAGCCCGAGGTCCGAGGTTCCATCTAACCTGGCGAGCCCCTTCGACCCTCGCTTCGCTGCCCTCTTGACTAAAGACTTGAGGTCTTTATCTAGGATGCGGTCGAATTCCTTACGGTCCTCAAAGTAGAGGGCTGTTTTACGAACCCTCGCACCGATAACATTAGAGAACCGACCCCTACCCTGATGATCTAAGCATGGCTTATCGCACCTATTAACTTTGGCATTAGGGCACACCGTAACGTGACGGCCTAGCGTTTCTGATACTGAGTCCGCACTAGCTAGGTGGAGGATTCCACCCTCGTATCCCCACTTATCAAGTAGCTTTTTAGTTTTCGGATTTGTCTTGAAGTCTGATAGCAATTCCATAGATTCCCTTTCAATCTATCGCTATTTATTATTTCCCCTGTGTGCGGGGTGGAGATTCCTTACCATTTCTGATACCGATTCGGTCCAGTAGGATGCCAGGATTCCCTCTTCATCTAGTGCTGCCACCTTCCACCCGCCATCCACATTCTCTCTCACCTCAAACGTCCATCCATCCGACTCGCCCGATGCGAGTATCTCAGCGACACTCTTGGCGTGATCTTTGGTATGGAATATCTGAGGCTTTGTGTTTATCGCCTTCATTCGTTACCCCTTTCTTAGAATATGGGCGAGCCGTTGAATACCACCGTGCAGGTGATAGTCGGCTGCGCCTTCTCAATTAAACCCTTCACCGTTAGGGCTTGCGGTGCCCCACCTTCGGACATCTTGCGCCCGCCATGCGTCTCGACATCGGAAATGCCGAGGTGCCGAATCAGAGTCTGATAGCTCCATACCTTTTGGTTGCCATCCTCATCCTCTAGGTGTAGTTCGTAGTCAAAGCTCATTTAGTACCCCTTTCAATTCTAGTTGTAGCACACGTTACAGTTAATGCAACACTATTCGCAATCGTTATCCTCTATCACTTTATAGATGTGATTTTTCTCTGTCCTACCATCGGCAAAGCAAAGCGCAATCGCCTTCTCCTGGGAGTCTGCTGTGTAGGTTTCTGTAATGCTGTAGAATTTTCCGATAGCACCAGACTCTCGCCCCTCGAACGTGATTTGGTATTTCATCTATCTCTCCAAGTCTTGTTTTATTTCTTTCCAGTCTAGAATCGTACTCTCAAGCTCGTTAATTTTATCCACCACCTTGATAATGGCGTTACGTTTCGCCGCGCAGGTGACCTCAACTAGGTTATCCTTGACCCATTGCTCTACTTCTCTCGCAGCTTTATAGGCATGCGAGCGCGCTGTACCGGTGGGCTCTTTTGAGTAGTCGATGGAGCCGTCTTCGCTGACCCTTCTTAGGTGCAGGCCCTCCAGTCTCCCGTAGTACTCTCCCGAGTCTCGAAAGCCCCCATATACAGATATATCTACCATGTAGTCGATGCGGTTTAAGGTAAACCTGCACCGTGTTTGGGCCATTGGCTTTACCGTACTATCAGGGCCGGTTTCCCGGTATGCGTATGGGCTCCCCCTAGAGCCGGGTAGCTCCTCGCTGTAGATAGCTACGTCGAGCTTGCCAAGCCTGGTTTCTACTCTGTAGACGCTGCCGGTACCTGTGGTTCCTATGTGAATCACGTTAGACATCCGCCACCCCTCATTTTAATTTCCCTCCGTGTGCAGGATGATTCCCTGCTTGTCAGTGATAATCACTCGCTGGAATCCCGTTCCCAAGAATTTGATTGCGAACCCGTATGGCACTTCGCGAGTGAGAGTTTTTCGATTCTCTACGGTGACCAGTGTCACGCGGTCTTCCATCCGTTAGCCCTCCTCTATTGAAAAATTGAGGTGGCCCAAGTCGCAACCCTGATCCACCATCTTGGAAAACAGGGCTTCCGCCCATTGGATTGCCTGCCAATCACTAAGCAATCCGACTGGGTCTGACCCTCGCGCACCGCCATAAGCAAACCATCTCATCACGTTCTTGCCGTCGTAGGTTACGAATAGTTCTCCCATCACCAACCTCCTCGGTGCTACCCCTTTCGGAATGCGTTACTGACAATCTCTCGGCAGCTTCTCGACATATTGGGTAGTGGCTTGTACCCCGTCACCATGCGCACCGATGAGTCATCCCCGAGGGATTCTACTACTGCCGACATATTCATAAGCTTGGCTTCGATACTGCCAACACTTCTCGCTTGCCCTGCCGCGATTGGCTTGACTAGTGAAGACTTCGACACTTTCCCATTGCCCCGGCCTAGCTTGCCCTGAGCCTGTAGCTCTGACATGTGGCGGTAGACTTGGGCTAGTGCGACAGTCTCACTGTCACTCCATCCGCGAGCGTTTGCGCTTTTCTTCATTCTCATCCTTCACCCCTCTGCCTCGCAGTGTACGCAGCGGGAGGAGTAGGTTTTACCCGGCTCCCCGTCACGCCATACCGTGGGGCCTGTGTAGTAGTGTTCCCAGTGGTGCCCGTAGACTTCGCAAGAGCGCCCCGGCTTGAGGCCGGGCCACTCCGCTTCTGCCTCTTCTCGGCTCTGCGGGTAGTCCATATGTTCCCTCCTTTGTTCACCCTGTAGTTGTAGCCTATTGTCTAACATATTGCTAGGCAATTTTCGTTATGGTATAAGGGGTAGTTAATATGTCTGATTTGGCTGAAAAAACTATTCCCAAGAAACGCAACGTAGCCCTGACATCTAAACAGATTCGCTACGCTGAAAACGTCGCAAGTGGCCGCTTTCCCACAAGTATTTCCGCATACCGTGACGCCTACGAAGTAGGGTCCGATGCCAAGCTGGAACACGTCCGCGTGTATGCTTCTAAGGTGGCTAACAATATTAATGTCGTATCAACTATTGAGAAGCTGCGCCTGCGATATGAAGCAGAGCGAGCCCGTGCTGCAGTAGGGACTAAGAACTATGTACTCCGTGCTCTGCGGGAGGAGTCAGAGGGCGGCACCGATGGGGCCACCGCGTCTACTCGCGTCCGCGCGCTTGAGTTACTAGGTAAAAGCGTCGGCATGTTCTCGGAAGTGGTCGAAACCCGAGACAAGCAGCCCGAGAGCGAAGCAGAAGTGCTCGCTTCACTAGAGGCGCTGCTTGCAGGGGATTAGTCCCTTTCGTCTAGTCCATCCATTAGCCCCTCTGAATGCAAGTCTACGCAATCTAGGCATAGTCGCGCGCTCGCTAGAACATTGTGCCTAGTGAACAGGCTCACTTCAGAGCCCTTGATTAGAAGCTCGCGCTTGCCGCAGGTTGTGCAGGTGCCCTCTTCCATAGCTAGTCCCAGTCTGCTTCTGCAGCTTCCCTGAATATCTGCTCAACGCGCTCATCATCGGGCGCGCTTTCGCCTATAATATCCCAGTTGGTGAAGACAGATTTGTCTTCGCCTGGTTTTTTCTCTATCACACGTCCCCCTTTCGCAACGTAGTTGCGTTAGCGATCCGTTCCGCTGCGCGGCGCTCTCGTCTGCGCTGCTTAGCGTTATGTCCTCGTATAGCCTCGGTAGCCAACTCATAGTATTTTTCAGCCCTGAGCTGTACTATCCGGCGGCGACCCGTAACTCGCCCATTGTTACCCTTCGACTTGCACCTAGCCTCGGTAATGTCCCGACTAGTGGCCATGCCAAAGGTACTTTGGGGGTTCTGCCTACCATCAGCTAGCCACGGCCTGTAAACCCTGCCAGCTGTGCGGCCTTTGGTAATCTCTACCATCTCGGCCCCTTTGCTACCGGCGATGCCTCTTCGGCGTCGCCCTGTATTTGTTAGCTGTTCTCTGTGTACAAACAGACATTAGGGCAAATGATATAACGCGTCAATAGTTATTTTAGCCTTAATGCAAAATAAATAGGAGCCGAAACGGTACCGTATGGCATAACCTTTGCTAATGCATAAGCTATACCATAGCAGCTATGCAATAGCTGTACCATAAGGTAGGCCATATGATGGCACATAGGTTGCTAATGCTAAAGGTATACCATCGGCGCTATGCAATGTACATACCATAGCTATCTCACATGCTGGCACATAGGTTGCTATAGCAAATGGCATGCCAAATCGGCCTCCTACGCTCTGGGGGGCTTGGGGGCACCCCCTAAACTCAGGGATTTCTCCGCTCTACCCTATACACTATTTTGCTCACCCGATTTTCATATTTTTCATATTGTTCCCCACGGGGAAAGTGGATTATCCTGGAAGGGGGGTAGGGTCCCATACCCGGGAGGGGGGTATATCTGGAAATGAGTTGGGTCCCATACACCCCATCGCTATACAAAAGATAGCGAATGCAGGTCGGAAAAACGGAACTGTGCAAAATCAATCACTTGACACTTGTCAAGGGGGGGCTACTGTTAGGTTGCCACGGGTCCACAGTTAACTGTGACACTATAATTAACTGTAGTCTTCTTACCCGGGCTGTTCCCCCCCTGTCGGGGGGTCACAATTAATCAACATCATGATTAACTGTGTACTTGGGCGAGCTACTGAATCGATTAACTGTGGAATAAGAACCACAGTTAATTATAGAGCACGCGCGTTTGTTTTTCGCGGTGAAGGGTTTTATGAGCGAAGAAGTGCCTGAGGTGGGTTCTGGCGTTTCTAGGATCGCCATGATCGCAGACAAGCTGAACATCGACCCTAGTGAGTTATCCGCAAAAGTGGCGGGTATGAACGCTGAGGATGGTCGAGAGTTACTTCGTCTTGCGGGCAGTCTTGTAAAGATGGACTCCAGGGCCGAGATGCAGAAAGGATTCATTCCTTTCGTCAAGCGGGCGTGGCCTGCGTTCATCGAGGGTGAGCATCACAGGATTATGGCGGAGGCCTTTGAGCAGGTTGCTGAGGGCAAGCTCAAGCGGTTAATTGTCAACATGCCGCCGAGGCACACGAAGAGTGAGTTCGCCAGTTATCTACTGCCAGCCTGGTTTTTGGGGCAGTTTCCGGACAAGAAGATCATCCAGACAGCGCATACGGCTGAGCTGGCGGTAAGTTTCGGACGAAAAGTGCGTAACTTGGTGGGTTCTAGTGAGTTCCATGACGTTTTTCCGGGCATTTCCTTGCGGCAGGACAGTAAGGCGGCGGGTCGCTGGAACACGTCAAAGGACGGTGAGTACTTCGCAATTGGTGTGGGCGGCGCGGTAACGGGTAAGGGCGCGGACCTACTGATCATTGATGATCCTCACTCCGAGCAGGAGGGTCAGAGTCTGGACCCGGGTGTATTTGACCGGGTGTATGAATGGTATACGTCGGGCCCTCGGCAGCGTTTGCAGCCGGGGGGTGCCATCGTGATCGTGATGACACGTTGGCATAAGCGCGATCTGACTGGGCAAATCCTCAAGTCCTCCATCCAGCGAGCTGGAGTAGACGAGTGGAGAGTGATCGAGTTCCCGGCGATTTTGGAGAGCGGAAACCCCCTCTGGCCAGGATTCTGGTCTATCGAAGAGCTGGGGAAGCTCCGCGCAGAACTGCCTGTATCCAAGTGGTCTGCTCAGTATCAGCAGGACCCCAGCTCCGAAGAGGGAGCGATCATCAAAAGAGAGTGGTGGAAGGTGTGGGAGGAGGAAAGACCCCCTCCCTGCGAGTTCATCATTCAATCGTGGGACACGGCATTCCTCAAAAGTGAGCGGGCGGACTACTCCGCTTGTACAACTTGGGGTGTTTTTTACCAAGAAGACCAAAATACCGGATTGAAAACTGCCAACATCGTCCTTTTAGATGCAATGAAGGACCGAATGGAGTTCCCGGAATTGAAAAAGAGGGCATTTGACGAGTGGAATCGATGGAAACCGGACGCATTCATTGTCGAGGCCAAGGCTGCTGGGATGCCGCTGATATTCGAGCTTCGCGCAATGGGGATACCTGTTCAGGAGTACACCCCGTCGAGGGGGAACGACAAGGTAGCCCGTGTAAATGCGGTAGCCGATCTCTTCCACTCCGGAATGATCTGGCGACCCGCCAGAAGGTACGCTGAAGAGGTGGTCGAGGAATTCGCGGCATTCCCCACAGGGGACCACGATGACCTCGTAGATTCATCTACCCAGGCATTGCTTCGTTTTCGGCAGGGTGGCTTTGTTTCAGTAGGAAGTGACGAGAATCAAGAGAAGTTCTTCCCAATCAGGGCGGACTACTACTGATGGCAGCAAGAAAGAGAAAAGAAGGGTTCAGTAAGAATGACCTCTTAGCCTTGGATGAAATCCGTCAGTATGAAGGTGCAAGGTGGGTGAAGAAGGATGATGACGGCAACTGGATTGTCACATCGGAAACGTCCAACCCGCGCGGGGGCACACACCTCACCACTTACAAAGATAGTATGGGGTTCCCTACGGCGGGGTTTGGTCATCGAATCTTCCCGGGGGAAAAATTTCCCGAATACATGACGCCTGATCAGGCGGAGGAACTTTTCAGAAAGGATTACCTGGATCACAAAGAGGGGGCATCTAGGGGTCCGGGTTGGGACCAGGCCAGTGATCGTCAAAAGCGAGGGCTCACCAATCTTGCCTTCAATATGGGCGTTAATTGGCACAAGGGTTGGACCGACACGCCCAACGCCATGAACGCTGGAAACTGGGGAGAGGCTGCAAGACTTCTGCAAAAAAGCAAATGGTTCGATGATGTTGGTGGGAATAAGTATATGGCAGACCCCTCAAAGGCGTCGAGTAGGGGGCCGGATGTCATCAACCTTCTCACGCCTGTGGAGGAAGAGCCCGTTAGAGTGGCTCAGAACTTCGCGGGCGGCGGTATCATTAGAGACATCGACGGCAGGAGATTGATATGAGAGCTGCGAAGAAGAAAAAAGAGAAGAAGAAGAAAAAGAAAACGACCAGCAAGAAGACGGCGCGAGAACTATTCAACTCCTATAGTAAGCGTTTCGGCGCTGGCCCCAAGAAGATGGCCGAAGGCGGCCTCGTCTGTCGAGGGGATGACCTGTCAAAAAATAAGAATCGGTTTAAGGTGGTTTAATGGCATCACCGTTTTACATGGGGAATAAGTTCCAAGTGCCCTCTTACGGGGGATACGCAAACCCCTATCAAGCTTCCTCTCTCGGCGGCGGAACTCCGCCGGGGTACCAGAGCTGGGATAGGCCAAGCCCGACCTATGCACCACAGAATCCCCCGGCTTGGTGGGCACAGCAGCCCGGTTGGTATGGTGAAGCTCCGGGGTGGGCTAATGAGGTTTATAATACATCCCCTTACTGGTATGACATTGCCCCGGGCTGGACTGATGAGATGTATAACACGTCTCCGGGCTGGGCAAACGAGATGTACGAGACATCTCCGTATTGGTATGACTACGCTCCGGAATGGTCTGACTTTGAAAGCTCGCAGCCTGACTGGTCCTACGATCTGCAAGATGCCCCTCTCTGGGCACTAGGAACCCAGCAGGCACCAGCGTGGACAGACTTTCAAGAGCCCGGATGGACGAATTTTCAAGCTCCAACGATGCCGACTCCCGAATGGGCGCTCCCTGGTGGATTGGACGCAGCGAGACCTGATTGGCTAGACGAAACCATCGGACCCTCTGATCCTCATGGTTACCGGGTCCAGTACCCCGGAATTCAGGATTATAATAATTCCGGTGAAATCAATATGGAAGATTATACGGTCTGGGCCAAGGAGCAGCTTGGACCCCAATGGGCCCGTGATCTTCCGGGGCTTACCGCCAGACCCGATTGGATGAACGAATCGGGTGCGGGTCAAGCAAGACCTGATTGGCTCGATGAAACTGTAGACACAACTAGGCCTGACTGGCTTGACGAGAGATTTGATGTCCCGAGCTGGCTAAGTGGAGCCACGCAGTCACTAAACACGGTTCCGCACTGGGTTACTAACCCCGAGTCGTACACTGATAACGAATTCTGGAATCGCCCGGGTTGGCTCGATGAGTCCGTTGATACCGCTAGGCCCGGCTGGTTGGATGAAACTGTAGACACAACGAGACCCGGATGGCTCGATGAAACTGTTGGCCCCTCTGATCCTAATAATTACCGATCCTTGTATCCCGGAATTCAAGATTACAATAATTCCGGTGCAATCAATATGGAAGATTATACGGTCTGGGCCAGAGAGCAGCTTGGACCCCAATGGACCCAAGACCTTCCGGGACTGACAGCTAGACCCGGATGGCTCGATGAGTCCATAGACACGACGCGCCCCGGGTGGCTCAATGAAACATTTGCCCCAGCTAGACCCGGGTGGCTCGATGAAGAGTTCGCCCCAGCTAGACCTGACTGGCTGAATGAATCCATCGATACCACGCGCCCCGGATGGCTCGATGAGACTATCGGACCCTCCGATCCTGGTAATTACCGATCCTTGTACCCGGGAATCCAGGATTACGACAGTTCTGGTTCAATAAACCAGTCAGATTACGTTACTTGGGCCAAGGAACAGCTCGGACCCCAGTGGGCCCGCGATCTTCCGGGACTGACCTCCAGACCTGATTGGCTAGACGAAGCCCAGACTGTACCCGACTGGGTAAGCGGGGCTGCGTCTTCACTGAATACGGCTCCGGATTGGGTCAGCAACCCAGAGAGGTACGCTGCTGAAGATTTCTGGAATGTTCCCGATTGGTTTGGACGGGCTAGTTCGGGCCAAGCAAGGCCCGGTTGGCTCGATGAATCCATCGACACAGCTAGACCCGACTGGCTCAATGAAACATTTGCCCCAGCTAGACCTGAATGGATGAATGAGGCGGGTGCTGGCCAATCGAGACCCGGTTGGCTCGATGAGCAGTACGGTCCCTCTGATCCTGGTAATTTCCGATCTCGGTACCCAGGAATTCAGGACTATGACAATTCCGGTGAAATCAATATGGAAGATGTGGTCACCTACGGTCGAGAACAAACCATGATCGCAGACCAAAGGGCTAGACCCGGTTGGCTTAACGAAACCATCGACACAACGAGACCCGGTTGGCTTGATGAATCCATCGACACCACGCGCCCCGGCTGGTTGGATGAAGCTTTTGATCTGGAAGAGCCCAGTTGGTATTCGGATGCCCCGGATTGGGTAGACAGCCTTTCCGATCTTTACGGCTCTCCGGAAGAGCCCAGTTGGTATTCGGATGCCCCCGAATGGATGGGTCGCTTGGAAGAGCTTGCCTCCGAACTGGGTGCCTTGGACCTTGCGCATGACGCCCCGGACGTATCGGGCGCTATGGATACTTGGCTGGAATCGCAGGATGATCCGTTCGGACTGGAACAGTCGAGACCTGACTGGCTAGACGAAAGTGTTGACACAGCTAGGCCAGACTGGCTAGACGAAACCATCGGACCCGACGATCCTCATGGTTACCGGGTCCAGTACCCCGGAATTAAGGATTACGACAATTCCGGTGAAATCACTATGGATGATGTCATCGCCCAGAATAGAATTGAAACTGCGTTAGATGCCCGAAGGGCCAGACCTGAATGGATGAATGAAGAGTTTGCCCCATCCAGGCCCGGTTGGCTTGACGAAAGAATTGATGTAGCTAGGCCGGGATGGTTGGATGAAACGATTGATCCAGCTAGACCCGCATGGCTTGATGAGCAGTTCGCACCAGCTAGGCCTGATTGGATGAGTGAAACATTTGCTCCAGCTAGGCCCACTTGGCTTGATGAGAGAGTTGATGTAGCGAGACCCGGGTGGCTCGATGAAACTATTGATCCAGCTAGGCCGGGATGGCTGGACGAGATGGCTGCCCCAGCACGACCCGGTTGGCTTGACGATATGACTGCCCCAGATAGACCCGGTTGGCTGAACGAATCCATCGACACCACTAGACCCGGTTGGTTAGACGAAACAGTCAATGCAGGTAGACCCGGGTGGCTAGATGAAACTATTGACACATCCAGACCCTCTTGGCTGAACGAATCTATTGACACAACTAGGCCCGGCTGGCTCGATGAAACTGTTGGCCCCTCTGATCCTGGTAATTACCGATCCTTGTACCCCGGAATCCAGGACTACAACAATTCCGGATCAATCAATATAGAAGATTATGTCGTCTGGGGGAGGGAGCAAGCTGCGTTAGCCTCCCAGAGGGAGAGACCCGCATGGCTTGATGAATCCATTGACACCACGCGCCCCGGCTGGTTGGATGAGCAGTACGCTCCGGCTAGGCCCGATTGGCTCAATGAAGAGTTCGCCCCAGCCAGACCTGACTGGCTCAATGAAGAGTTTGCTCCGGACAGACCTACTTGGTTGGACGAAACGATTAGCACCCCTAGGCCCGGATGGCTTGACGAGTCCAATGCTGCTTGGTTGAGACCTGATTGGTTGGATGAAAGTGTTGACACTGCGCGCCCCGGTTGGCTAGATGAAACTGTCAGCACCCCTAGGCCCGGATGGCTCAACGATACTATTCGTACTCCTAGACCCTCTTGGCTTAACGAGACCGTCAGCACCCCTAGGCCCGGATGGCTGGACGAAACGATTGACACTACGCGCCCCGGATGGCTTGATGGCGAGGTGCAGGCTCCAAGCTGGGCGCTCCCTGGGGGCATAGATGCTCCGGGCTGGGTAGGCGATCTACAGAGCCAACCGGCGTGGTCAAGTCAGGCACCGGGTTGGTATACGGATTCACCGGAAGGATGGGCGGCAGAGGCACCGAATTGGTATTCGTCTGAACCAGACTGGGCGTATGATGTGGATTATGCTGCGGGTCAGGCGGTTAGGTCGGCGGGAAGGGCAGCGCAGGACCGTGATTACATCGACGCCCAGCGCGAACAGTTCGACGCCGATGTCATCGCGCGAAGGCAGCAAGTTGAGTTAGAGCGTCAGTGGGAACGAAACGCATGGGCCGGAATCACCGATGCCTTCAGTTACATGCAGCGAACACCAGACTGGTATGAAGAGCCCCCTTGGTATGCTTGGAACTTTGTCCCCCCGCAGCAGCTCCTCCTAGATAGGATGGGGTATGGCCATGGCAATAAGTTCCTAACGCCCACATACAATGATGATGGCTCAATAGATATGACACCCACAGGATGGACACAACAGTGGGCCAATCCCGGTGGCTTCCAGTATTATGGTCATCCCGACGATCTGGGTGCGTACACAACGATCCTCCCCTACGGAAATGAGGATGACACCATGATGGGTATTCAGGGTGCGATGCTAACCCCCGAGCAGATGCGGCTCGCGCAGGTGGGGTACAATACATGGTACGACCCCGGGTACGGCACTAATCAGGCTTGGTATCCCGGTATGCCGGGCTATCCCGTAAACTGGGATGGCGGTTGGGGCGTGGACGACCCGTGGCAGTATGGTCCCGGATTCATGGGTTACGAGACCTTTGGTGGAATCCCCCCAATTCCAAACCCCGGCGGCTGGTGATTAGTCTTTCAAACCCGGAGAAGGGGGTCCAACTAGGATCGAGCCGTCCCTTTCCGGCTCTTCCCCTTCTCCGTGGGCATTTAACAGGATGGTAATGAATGGCAATTGAGAGATCACTAACAGAAGGCCCGCTACCCATCATGGATGTGGCAGAGGAAGCCATCGAGATTGAGATTGTAAATCCCGAGTCTATTTCGGTTGAAACCGAAGATGGCGGGATGTTGATCGATCTTGACCCGGACTCTTTTGATATGGGTGATATCGAGTTTGGTTCCAACCTCGCTGAGTACATGGAAGAGGCTGAACTTCTTAGAGTCGCCTCTGACTTAGTGGGGTCTTACAATTCAGACCGGAACAGTCGCAAGGACTGGGAGGAGACGTATACGAAGGGGCTGGAGCAACTGGGTCTAAAGATAGAAGACCGGACCCAGCCTTGGGATGGTGCCTGCGGTGTCACACACCCGATACTTTCCGAGTCGGTGATTCGATTCCAGAGCCAAGCGATGGGGGAAATCTTCCCGGCATCGGGTCCAGTGCGGACAAAGATCATGGGCAAGATGGATACCGAGAAGTCCGCCCAGGCACATCGCGTTCAGGACTATATGAACTACTTGGTCACGGAGGTGATGGAGGAGTACCGGCCAGAAACCGAAAAGCTTCTTTTCAGCCTCCCGCTTGCGGGTTCTGCCTTTCGGAAAGTCTACTGGGACCCGACGATGGAAAGACCCTGTGCGATGTTTGTTCCCTCGGAAGATTTGGTTGTGTCGTATGGCGCTTCTTCTCTGTCAACTTGCGAGCGCGCAACCCATGTGATGAAGCGAAATAAGAACGACATCCGGAAGATGCAGGTAAGCGGTTTCTACCTAGACGTTGAGCTGGGTGATTCCAGCGAAAGCCTTACGAATATTCAGGAAAAGTACAACAAGCTTACGGGTGAGTCTGCCGGGTATCAGTCGGATAGCCGATACACGATACTTGAGATGCACGTTGACATTGACCTTCCCGGATTTGAAGACGAGAAGAACGGGGAGCCGACAGGCGTTGCGCTTCCCTACGTTGTTACGATTGAGGAAGGTTCTGAAAAGATTCTATCGATACGCAGAAACTGGTTTGAGGATGATGAAAAGCAGCTTCGCAGGAAGCATTTCGTCCACTACGAGTACCTTCCCGGACTTGGTTTTTACGGGTTTGGACTGATACATATGATTGGCGGGCTGGCAAAGTCTGCAACTTCTCTTCTCAGACAGCTCGTTGACGCGGGTACGCTGTCCAATCTTCCCGGCGGACTCAAGTCGCGCGGTCTACGGATCAAGGGTGACGATGCTCCCATTGCTCCTGGAGAGTTTCGCGATGTGGATGTCCCTGGTGGTGCAATTCGGGACAACATTACGTTCCTTCCTTACAAGGAGCCTTCCGGTGTTTTGTACCAACTTCTGGGGAACATCGTTGAGGAAGGCAGGAGATTCGCGTCCCTGACCGATATCAAGGTTTCGGATATGAGTGGTCAGGCCCCGGTGGGGACCACCCTTGCGATTATGGAGCGCAGCATGAAGGTGATGTCTGCCATTCAGGCAAGACTCCATGCTTCCATGAGGTCTGAGTTCCGAATTCTGGAACGAATTGTCAGGGACCATGCCCCTCACGAGTATCCCTACGACCTTTCCGGGAATGAGGTAATGAAGGCAGAGGACTTCGATGACCGCATCGATGTAATACCCGTTTCTGATCCCGGTTCTGCGACAATGGCACAGAGAATTATGCAGTATCAGGCAGCCTTACAGTTGGCCTCCACGGCACCGCAGATGTACAACATGCCACGTCTTCACCGGCAGATGCTAGAGGTGTTGGGTATCGATGATCCCGATCAGGTAATCCCGCTTGAGGATGAAATCCCCGCGACTGACCCGGTTACTGAAAATATGAACATACTCAATGGTAGCCCTGCGAAGGCATTCGCTTGGCAGGACCATGCGGCCCATATCCAGACTCATATGTCAACATTGCAGGACCCGAAGGTCCAGCAACTCGCAGGTCAAGCTCCCAATGCTCAGCAGATTCACGGCGCTTTGATGGCTCATGTTGTCGAGCATGTCGCGATGCAGTATCGAAGGGAAATTGAGCAACAGCTGGGTACTGAGCTTCCCCCGATTGGTGAGCCCCTTCCGGATGATGTTGAAGTTCAGATATCAAAGCTTGTTTCTCAAGCATCGCAGCAATTGCTTCAATCAAACCAGAGTGAGCAAGCGCAGCAGCAAGCGCAGCAGCAAGCGCAGGACCCGATTATCCAGATGCGTCAGCGAGAACTCCAGATTCGGGAGCAAGAGGCCCAGAATCGCGCAAACGAAGCGACTGAGAAGAACAAGATTCGGGAGCAAGATGCTCAGCATCGCGCAACGGAGGCGACCGAGAAGAACAAGCAGAATCAGTTGAAGCTAGTGCTTGAGGCGGCCAAGGCTGCTGATCGCGGTCAAATTGATAAGGATAAGATTGAGACTGACGCTAGGAGCAACACGTCAAAGGTGGTTGCCTCTTTGCTTGGTGATATCCTAAACGCAGAGGCCCAAGAGGCTGGTCGCAAGGACAATATGAAGATTGAGGATGCAAAGCTTCAGGCACGAAAGCTTGAGAAGATCACTGAGGTCTTGATGAAGGCAACTGAGGATCAAATGAAGGGTCAGGGTCAAGCCGAAAAGGTTTTGGAAGACCTCACCGGGAATCAGTAGGAGGATACGGAATGAAAGGGGACTGGTCGGATGTCTACAGGAGTCAGATCAAGGAGAGAATTCAACAGCATGTTGGACACCTAGCCCAGGGGGGTGCTCACGATCTTCCTGAATACAAGAGGTTGTGTGGCCTCATCGAGGGATTATCTATGGCCGAAAGAGATTTTGGTGAGATGATGTCTCGGATTGAGGGTGAAGAGGACGTGTCGGAATGATTTCTTCTCGCTCACATTGAGCGCACGGGTAACAGCGGCACCCGCAAAAGTCGCTTGCAATGATAGGGGATGATATGGCGGAAGCCGTAAAGAAAATAAAAGAAGCAAGGGAAAGTAGGGTCGCGCATCAGTTGCCGGTCCCTAAAGGCTGGAAAATACTCGTCGCGCTGCCGGAACAGAAGACGCAAACCGAAGGAGGCATTCACATGCCCGATTCGCTCTCTTCAGCAGAACATACGGCAAGCATCGTTGGGTGTGTCCTCAAGTTGGGTCCGCTGGCTTACGGAGATGAAAGTAAATTTCCGGGAGGTCCGTGGTGCAAGGAGGGGGATTGGATTGTAATGCGTTCCTATTCTGGGACTCGCATTAAAGTCCACGGCCAGGAACTTCGCCTAATTAACGATGATACGGTCGAGGCTGTAGTCGAAGACCCGAGGGGGGTATCAAGGGCATGAGTGCTTCTATGGATGATTTGATTGGAAACAAGCTCACGGCACCGATTGCAGACATGTCGGATGACGGGAGCGGTTCAGAAGTAGAAATTGAGGTTATTGATGACCGACCGGAGGCAGACCGGGTAGCCCCCCGAGATGCATCTTCCGGCGAAAACGATGACTTCGATTCCGAAATTGAACACGCTGACAGAAAAGTTGGCAATAGAATAAACAGGCTTCGGTACGAGTATCACGAACAGCGTCGGCAAAAAGAAGCAGCCGCAAGGATGCAGAATGAGGCAGTTCGTTATGCACAGGGTCTCGTAACCCAGAACAACGAACTCCGAAATCTTCTTGAGCGAGGGGAGAAGGTTCTTCTCTCTGAGATCAAGGCGAGAACGGAGAGTGATCTGGATCGAGCCCGGTCAGCGTACAAGTCGGCATACGAAGAGGGAAATTCGGAAAAGATGGTCGCTGCCCAGGAGGCTCTTGGGAAAAGCCAGTACGAACAATCGGTGGCAGATAGCTACGAGCCCGCTGAGCAAACGCCCATTCAACAAGGCCCCCCGATGGGGCCACCTCCGGGGTACCAACAGGGTCCCCCGATGGGGCCGCCTCCGGGGTACCAACAGGGTCCCCCGATGCGTCCCCCGATGCCACAACGTCCGCCGCCCGATGCTAAGGCTCAGGCGTGGACACAGCAAAATGGGTGGTTTGGAAAAGATGAGGAAATGACATCGTTTGCACTTGGGGTTCATCAAAAGCTCCTCAATCAAGGTGTCGATCCTACTTCTGATGACTACTACGAGAAGATTAATGGAAGACTCAGGGATACGTTCCCTGAAAAGTTTTCGGGCGGAAATAAATCGGAGGGATTTACTGCGAGCCCGAGGACTACGACGGTGGTGGCACCGGCCAATAGGTCGAGTGGCCCCCCTCGCAAAGTGCAGTTGACCTCCACTCAAGTGGCTCTCGCAAAGCGGCTTGGGCTTTCGCCTGAACAATACGCCAAACAACTCCTAAGGGAGGTGTCTAATGGATAATAATAAAGATACGCGCACATCTCGCGATCTCGAAAGTCGAGAAAGCGAACAACGGGACACGTCTTCGTCATGGAAGCCTGCCCCTCTCCTGCCTGAGCCCAACCCACGGGATGGGATTGAACATCGCTATGTCAGAGCGTCTATGCGTGGTGAAGCGGACAACATCAATGTCTCGCAAGCACTTCGTGATGGATGGGAGCCTGTGTTGTCCTCGGAATACCCGGAACTAATGATTGTTTCGGACCGAGATAGCCAGTATCCCGACAATGTTCTGGTTGGCGGACTTCTTCTTTGCGCTCGACCCATTGAAATTGGGGAAAAGTTCAAAGAATTGGCAATGAGAGAGATGGAGGGACAGATGGAAGCCTTGGACCGTAATTATTTCAGAGAACAGGACCCGCGAATGCCGATGCTCCCTTCGGAGCGGAAGACGCGGGTTACGTTTGGCGATAGCTAGCGGTGGAGGTACTACTGATGGCTATCGTTAATCTTCTTTAAGGAGATAGCCAAATGGCTTATGGACTAAGACCTGCTGGTTTTGGTGGCGGGGCTAATACCGGCTATAGCACGGGCGGATTTACGGAGTACCGTATTGACGTGTCTGCTGTTTCCGGTGGGGCTACCGTCATCTACGCAGGTGACTTTGTAGAGTTGACTGGTACTGGCGAAGTTGATCGTCAGGCAGGGAATACTACGGGGGAAACCCCGACCACTGCGAACGGGGATCGCACGCTTGGTGTTGCTATTGGTTTCCGGTGGAAGCTGGCTTCCGGTGAGCAGAAGTACGGGCAGTATTATCCGTCCGTTTCTACGGATACTGATGCCTGGGCGATGGTTTGCGATGATCCGAATCAGATTTATCTGATTCAGTCGGACGGAGCAACGACCTATGCCGATATCGGCGCGAATGCTCCGATTGTCAACTTTGCCACGAGTGCGGGAAGTACCGCAACTGGCAATTCCGGTATCCAATTGGATCATTCCGGGATTAACACAACTAACACGCTTGCTCTTCGCATTCTTGATGTTCCCCGGGACGGATCGAATGAGAGTAGCAGCACGCCCAATGTGCTGGTCAAACTGAATGATGGCGTAAGCCAGTTCAGCAACCCGCTTGGCGTATAGGGATAGGAGGTAAATAAATCATGGCGATTTCACGCGCACAAATGATGAAGGAACTCCTTCCTGGGCTGAATGCTCTTTTTGGGTTGGAGTACGACAAGTACGAGGATGAGCACAAGGCAATCTACGAGACGGAATCTTCAGACCGAGCGTTTGAAGAAGAAGTCAAGCTTGCTGGATTTGGTGCTGCACCGGTTAAGTCTGAGGGGTCTGCGATCACTTATGACACCGCGCAGGAGCATTTCACTGCTCGATACAATCATGAAACCATTGCGATGGGATTCTCGATCACCGAGGAAGCAGTTGAGGACAATCTTTATGATTCGGTCTCGGCTCGCTACACCAAGGCGCTCGCCCGTTCGATGGCTCACACCAAGCAGGTTAAGGGGGCTTTCCCGCTGAACAATGCCTACACCGCTGCCAACTTCACGGCTGGCGATGGTCAGGTTCTTTGTTCCGCAACCGCCCACACCGACATCAGCGGTACGGCAATCGCGAATGCACTGACGACTGCATCTGATCTCAACGAAACTTCGTTGGAGCAGGCTGTAATCGACATTGCGGCATTCACGGATGATCGTGGTCTTCTTATTGCGGCTCGCCCGCGTAAGCTGATCATTGCTCCGTACAACCAGTTCGTTGCAACTCGTATTCTTGAGACGGAACTCCGTGTCGGGACTGCGGACAACGACATCAACGCCCTCCGGACCAACGGTACGATTCCGGACGGCTATTCCGTCAATCACTTCCTCACGACCACGAACAAGAAGTTCTGGTTCCTGATGACGGACGTGCCTAATGGGATGAAGCACTTCCAGCGGACTGCGCTTCAGACCGGCATGGATGGGGATTTTGATACCGGCAATGTTCGGTACAAGGCCCGAGAACGCTACAGCTTCGGCGTCAGCGACTATCTCGGAATCTTCGGAAGTGGCAACATCACCTGATGTTGTTCATTGGGCGGGGGCCGGTTGGTCCCCGCCCTTCTTTTTTCACCAAACCTGACAGACTTAAACGACAGCACGCGGACTGTCAGGGTTAGTTGCGTGCGACGAGGTATACAAAATGGGTAAGACTACATTTAGTGGTCCGGTGAGGTCTTTGGGCGGATTTTATGCGGCGGGTAACAGTTCCGCTGTAGATGTTCCGAATGCTACTTCCAGTTTCACAATCGGAACTACTTCTGGATACGATGTGGCGGATTATGCAGGGAAGATCATTACCCTAAATGATGCAGCCATGACTATCACGCTGCCCACTATCAGTGCGGTTGATCCAGTGGATGACACCGACCCCAACCAGCTTAACAATCTTGGGGTAACTTTTCGATTTGTTGTAGTAACGGAATCTACTGCTCTTATCATTAACTGCGGAGGCAGTGACGTGTTTACGGGCGGTGTGCATATCGGTATCGATAATTCTGCGGCGACTGATTGGCAGATTCCCGATGGTTCGGATAATACGTTTACTATGAATGGAACCACTAAGGGTGGTAATCCCGGAAGCTATGTGACCTTTGAGGCTGTAGCGGCGACCAAGTGGCTTATCCAGGGTAGCTTGGATGGCTCCGGGACTCTTGCAAGTCCGTTCTCAACGGTCTAGCGGCTTAATCCACTGGAGGGGGCACCTTCGGGTGCCCCCTCTTCTTTACCGCTACTAAGCGAGGTTTATTGATATGGGACTAAAGGATTTGAAGGCCGCCTATGCCACTGCGACCTCACAGGTTGTTGCTACTGGAGACCAGTCGCGACTTTTTGGTGTGAGTGTTTCTAGGGCTGATGGCGAAAATAGTAAGTTGATATTCAAGACCGGCGGCGGCTCAGGCACTGCAATTTTAACCTTTGAGTGTGGTGCCGGGACAGAGCCATTTATGATGTCTGTTCCGGGTGATGGCGGTGTTCGATTTGACGATGGTATTCACGTCACTTTTGAAGGCTCCGGAAATCCCAATAGCATTACGGTTTTCTACCAGTAAATTGATATGGGGATTCAGTCGATGACATTCTGGTCCGCAATTACAATTACAGCATCGGCTATTGGGGGGGTTATAGTCCTCCTCTTTACCCATATGGGTCAGCCGAAGCACGCAGAAGCAGCAGAGGAAAAGGTTGTCACCGCAATTGAGGTTCGCATGGAGCGCGTGGCTACGGAGGTGTCTATCAACAAGGAAATCTTGGATGAGGTTCGCATGGATGTGAATGAGATTCGCGTCGAGCAGCGGGCCTACACGGACACGATACTAGAGGCAATTCGGGAGAGTCGGTAATGGCACTTAGTGGAACACAGTCATTCATGCCGGATATTGGGGATATTGTCCAAGAGGCTTACGAACGCGCTGGTTCGGAGCTTCGGTCTGGATATGACCTTCGATCCGCCAGGAGAAGCCTTAATCTCCTCACTTTGGAGTGGCAGAACCGGGGGATTAATCTCTGGACTATCGAGGAGAAGGGAATCACTTCCATTACGAAGGGTACTGCAACCTATAGCCTAGATGCAGGAACGATATCCCTCCTTGATGTGGTCCTTCGGCTTGATGCGGGAAGCGCGACGAGTCAGTCAGATTATCAGATGAGTCGAATTTCCCAGTCCACGTTTGCCACGATCCCGAATAAGTTGCAGCAAGGGCGACCCCTCCAATACTACATGGAGAGGCGGGAGGTTGTTGATGCGAATGCAGACGGGACCGATAGGTTCGACAGCATCACTCTGTGGCCTGTCCCGGATAGCTCTACAAAGTATCAGATTCGTTACTGGAGAATGAAACGCATTGATGATACTGGAGATGCGGCATCCAACACTGCGGAAGTTCCTGGTCGATTCTTGCCTGCGCTTGTTTCCGGACTCGCTTATCAGATTGCGATGAAGCGACCCGACTCTGCCCCTAGAGTGCAGATGTTAAAGCAGGAATATGAGCAGCAATTCTCCATGGCGGCAGAAGAGGACCGGGAGAAGGCTCCCCTTCGGTTTGTGCCCCAGGCATATCGCACATGAGCCAGCCGTTTGCTGCTGGCAAGCATGCGTTTGGCTTCTGTGATCGATGTGGGTTCAGGTATGACCTGAAAGAGCTTAAGTCTGAGGTGATTGACCTCAATCCGACTGGATATTTGGTCTGTCCAGAGTGCTGGGACCCCGATAATCCCCAGTATCAATTGGGTCGCGAGCCGATCTCTGGCCCCGAGGCGCTTGAAAACCCCAGACCCGACACTGCAATGCAGGCGAGTCGATGGGGGGAAGGTGGGTCATACGAAAAGAACGTGTGGGATTTTCGTGAGAGCGTTGAGGACTGGAGGTCTTCAAATATATCTCCAACATCCCTGAATGCCGTCGTATGGAACGAGGATTCGCAGACAATATCTGTTACTCAGGCCCAGTCTGGTTATATGACAATTGATTTCTACAAGACTGCTGCTGGTGTTGGATCATATACCTCTTTTGACTCTTCGGATTTCAAAGTAATCAGGATGAGAATTAAGCTGGCAAGCTCAAATAAGAACCTTGGGAACCTAACGCCACCGTGGAGTGGTAATGCTGGAAGGCTCTACTGGTCCACTGCAACATCTGCTAGTGACAACCCGTTTACGGGCTCGAATGACTATCAAACTCACAATTCGGAGCCAGACTGGGACGAATCCATGGGTGATCGATTTGTCACAATGAAGTGGGATATGAAGGGCCATTCCTATTGGACCGGGAATATTACAGCTTTTAGGATTTATCTGTACAGCAATACCGATTCATCGAACTACAAATCCTACGAAATTGACTCAATCAGGGTCGAGGAGAATTAAAATGCCGAAAGTTGGAGATAAAAAGTTTGCATACACGCCAGAGGGTATGACCAAGGCGCGAGAGTATGCCGCAAAGACGGGTATTCCTATGGAAGTAAGCCAGCGATACAACGTGGGTGGTGTTGTGAAGAAGACAAAGGGCAAGGGGGAGTATCGTGGCATTAAGCCCATTCAGCGAAATGGTCGAAGGACCAAGGGAATGGTTTGACATAGATGACTCACAATGAACTCAAGACCGCCATACAGAATTTTGTAGAAAACACTGATTCTATCTTTACTTTCTACATCGACGACTTTATCCGAGCTACGGAAGATCGCGTGTTTTCCTTGGTACAGATGCCTTCATTCTGGAAGACCTCTTCCGGCAATACGGTTGCAAGCCAGAAGGATTACTCTGGAACTGGGATGCTGGACGTATTCTCTGTCCGGGTGAGCCAGACGGCATCAGACGCTGACGGTCCTTGGGTTCACTTGCTTAGGAAGGATTACGACTTCTTGGATGAGGCGTATCCTGGCTCTGCCGCCGGGGTAACGACGGGTAAGCCTAAGTATTATGCAGTTTCTTCCTCTCAAGTAGTTACCCCCAATCCCAGCCTTACGATACGTCTTGGCCCCGCCCCTAACGGTGTTTACCCGTATGTCATAGATTATTACGGAAAGACAAGAGACGATTCGATTACGAGTGGTGCGGCAGACAAGGAGACTTGGCTCAGCGTCACGTTTCCGGACGTTCTCCTGTACGGGAGCCTGTTTGAGGCGTATACGTTCATGAAGGGTGAGCCCGACCTGTTACAGCTTTACGAAAAGCGTTTTATGGAAGGTGTTCAATTGCTTAAGTCGTTTGGTGAAGGAAGAATGGCAGGCGACTCTTACACAGAAGGCCAGAAAAGGTCTCCGGTTCAATAGGTAGGAATAATTAATGGCAACTTACACCTCAGGTTTTGGGATAAAGCTTATTACGACAGGGGCCGAGTCGGGAACGTGGGGTTCATCCACGAACGCGAATCTTTCGGCTATCGATGAAGCTATAGCGTCATATTATTCAATTAACGTGAATGTCCCCCCTACAAACAGCACTTGGACCGCAGGCTCAAACCTTCTCGCGTTCTTGCTTGATGATTTTACGACTGCTAGGACGAACGGGAGTCAGGGTCGGGGTAGCTACATTAAGTTTGCACAGACAACGGGTTCTGGCGGTACGGCACCACCGACTGGCTCTATCACCGTACAACTTAGGGGTAATACTGCCAGCGATTACCCGTATCGTTTCTTTGTAGCTGAAAATGCGCTCACTGACGCAACGCATGACATAACCTTCGATGTCGGATCAGCTAACGACTTCATTTTGAAGAATGGGCAAGTAGCACTTCTCTACACCTATATCGATGCAAGTGCATCGAATAACTTTGTAAAGAATGCATTCGACAATATGTATTCTGCATCGGTCAACGTCGGAACTTCACTACTTCCTGACGAGGATGGCGGCGCAGATATCGGCTCTACGAATAAGGCGTGGGGCGATGTTTTCATTGCAGATGATAAGTATATCAAGTTTGGCGATGATCAAGACATCACATTTGGTTACGCCCCAGGCAGTAGTACGCTGGATGTTGTGGCCAAGAACGATCAGTCGGTCAGCTTGCGCCTTCAAGCTGATAATAGTGACGATGCTGGTGATGACTGGCTCCTCCAGGCTGGAGCAAGCCAAGTATTTTCCATTGGAAATGATATTGCGTCTGCCGGTAGCTACGTTTCCCATATTGACATCACTCCAAACGCAACAATTGGAAACTCCATTGTTTCCTGCAAGGGAAACTTGGAGGTTGCGACTGCGTTGTTGCCCGATGGTAATGGGCTTGCAGACATTGGCTCTGCGTCCTTGGGGTGGGGTGACACCTACATTGCCGACGACAAGAAGATCAAGTTTGGTAATGATCAAGATGTCACCATGGAGTATGACGAGGATGGAACGGACGCCCTGCTGATCAGCGGAGGCGACGTTGTTATTGCCGACGATAAGAAGCTCTACTTCGGAACCGGCAAGGATGCCTCGATAGAATACGACGAGGATGGTGTTGACGCCTTGGCGATTTCATCCACCCAGTTTAGTGTCGCTGGCGGCGTGGTAACAATTAAGGGTGCGCAAGACACTGATGCCGAGCTTCACATGTACGCAGACAATGGTGACGATAATGCCGATAAGTGGAGGATTCTTGTCGAGGCTGGTGCGACTCAGGCCTTGGAAATCCAGTCCTATACGTCTGGGTCTTGGGATACATGGATTGCTCATAATTCCTCAACTGACAACGTGGGTGTTTATGCTGCCGAGTTTTCGGTGTCTGGGGATATGGTATTCGGAAATGGTATCGGGGATAGTGTCACAACTACTGGAAGGGTTATATCTGGGTATGCGGGCAGTTTAGATGGAAAAATACTTTACGATCTAAGCACCACCGATGCTTCTGATGGCACGGCTTGGTCATTTCTGAAGTGTGTCGAAGATTCCGCTAGTAGCGGTGGCGATGTGATGTTCCGCCTGGATGGGGATGGAACTGGCAGGGCGGCTACATCCTGGGTCACTACCGGGCTTGATTATGCTGAATTTTTTGAGTGGCTTGACGGGAATCCAGACAATGAGGACCGGGTTGGTCACTCCGTAGTGCTTGAAGACGGCAAGGTAAGGCTCTCGGAGAGTACGGATGATCCGTCAGATGTGATTGGGATTGTCTCGTCAACCCCCGGTGTGGTCGGAAACTCCGTAATGGAGTGGCCCGGTCGGTATAAGGTTGATGTATTCGGTAGGCCCATCGAGCTGAGCGGTAAGACTGTTCACTCAGATGACTACCGAAAGGATGAGAAGTACGTTCCGAGAGAAGAGCGAAGGGAATGGGCTGTTATTGGACTTATGGGACAGATTCGACTTCGCAGGGGCCTATTGACACACCCTAATTGGAGGAAGATTAGGGATGAATCGAACTTCGTTGAAACGTGGTTGGTGCGTTAATGGCGCTTCAGGCACTGAAGCTCAGGCCCGGTGTGAACAGGGATGGCACGATATATTCTGCCAAGGGCGGCTGGTACGACTGCAATAACGTCCGCTTTAGGGATAGTCGCCCAGAAAAGATTGGTGGATGGGCCAAGAACGGAGAGTTTGACACCTCGGACCCGCTTCCGTCCAATAGCCTTATCATGGAGGGGATAGCTAGGGATTATTTTTCTTGGGCTGCGAATGACGGCTCTATTTATGCAGGGATTGGCACAAGTTGGAAGTATTACGTCGATTACAGTGGTCTTCCTTACGATATTACTCCGCTAAGGAACGCTGCTGCGATCACTCTGACTAATCCATTTACTGTAAATACTACATATAATAACGTCTGGGGCTCTGGCACTACCCAAGTGAAGGTTGCGGATACTGCACACGGGGCTGTTGTGAATGACTATGTGACATTCAGTGGCTCCGCAGCGGTTGGTGGTGTTGCCGCAGCGACCCTCAACGCTGAACATCAAATAGTAGAGGTTGAGAGCGTAGATGTTTATTGGATTAAGGTGACTGGTGCCGCAACTTCCAATGTGGCGGGAGGTGGCGGCTCCGTTACCACCTATTACCAAATAAACACGGGACTTGATACCGCACTAACAGGCTCCGGTTGGGGTGTTGGCTTCTGGGGAAGAGGCACTTACGGAACCTTCTCAGCTACTGACGAGTCTTCGTCCCAGCTAAGGCTTTGGTCAACGGACAACTTCGGTCAGGACATTGTACTCTCGCCGCGCGGCGGTGGACTCTACTACTGGCAAAAAAGTGAGAGAGTTGACTCTGACGACAAGCCTAAAACCAGTGCAGATGGAAGAGATAAGCGTGCGATAGAATTTAGTACCGTAACCGGCGCTATCCAAGTGCCCTCTTCCGCGAGGCAGGTTCTTGTTTCCGACAGGGATGGGCATGTAGTGTGCCTAGGATGCAACGATATTTCCGGGACTACGGCATTGTCCACCGGGACAATGAACACGCTTTTGGTTCGATGGGCCGATCAGGAAAACCCTTTCGACTGGCTGCCTACGAACATCAATACTTCGGGTGGCCAGCAGCTCACTGATGGCTCTGAGATTGTTGGTGGCCTCGCAACGAAGTCTGAGATATTGATCTGGACAGACACATCTCTTCACTCCATGCGTTACATCGGTCCCCCGAGCTACTTTGGGTTTGACTTGGTTACAAATGGCACGAGCCTGTTCTCACCAAGGGCCGCTGTGGCCGCGTCTAGCGTGGTCTATTTCATGGGTGAGGAGAACTTCTACTCCTACGCGGGCGCAGTCTCCCCGATTCCATGCACGGTGGAAAAGTATGTATTTGACGACATCAACACGAACCAAAAGTACAAGGTTTTCGCTGCACTGAACTCAAAGTTCAATGAGGTGATGTGGTTCTATCCCTCTAGTTATTCGCAGGAGGTAGATCGATATGTGTGTTTCAATTATGCAGAAAATGTTTGGACAATTGGCAACTTCGATATGTCAGCAATCTCCACTTCAGAAACAACGTCAAGTACAACAGTGTATTCAAGAACTGCTTGGCAAGACTCCAAAGTTGCAAACAATCCTCGCGCTCCCTTTATATATGAGTATAAGGATCGTGACGATTCGTCAGGCACGGTTCCTGGGGTTAGGAAGTCAGCCATTTACGACCATGAAGTAAGGTCGGCCAAGTTTAACGCGGACGGTCAGTCGATGACTTCATACATACAATCTGGAGATATTGAGATTGGAGACGGCGAGAGGCTTTTGTTTTGCTCCAAGTTTATCCCGGATATAAATTTTATCAGCTACGACATATCCGTAGACGGGAAGGATTCGGTCGATCAGGAGGTTACGGTAACCCTGTCTGGCAAGGAGTACCCGCAATCAACAACTACGACTTTCGACCGCTCTCAGACTATTACCTCGGATACTGCGGCTTCCTACCTTAGGGGTCGGGCTAGGTCTATAAATCTAAAGTATGAGAGCACGGGGTTGAATTATTCGTGGAGACTTGGTGATTCTCGGATCGAAATTAAGCCGGATGGCAGGCGGTAGTGGCCTCTATTAAGCCACTCCCGGTACCGGGGCCTGAATACAAGGCTGAAGAGGAGAGGCTTTTCAGGGAAAGCGTATCAGCCCAGTTGCTTGATATTCAGGTATCTCTGGAAGATTCCCAAAAGAATGAGAGCATTGCCGCAGCTCTGGCTGTGAATGTTCCATCTGGGCAGACTGAAATTGGGAATATTTCCAAAAATTCTTACGGCTCTTTTAATAAGGGGTGGGGTGCCACGACCAGCCTGTCGGATAGTATCACTCTAAGTACGATCACCTGGTTCGATAAGCCGGAAGTATGGACAAACAACCTCTCCTTAAATATGACCGAACTGAGTGGTGCGACGGGTAGATTCATGCCTTCCGGTACAGTTATCCCAACTGGTGGTTCCAGAAAATTCCTAATCAACTGGAGCATGAATCTCTGGTACTACACTACCGCTACCTATACAGCTCTTGCGGGTAGGATTACAAAAACCCCCAGCGGAGAATCGACGGTAGAGGTTCCGGGTTCTGTACAAACCTCAAGTTGGAGCAATTACCTCGTATACCTCGGTAGCTATTTCTACATGAAGAGTTTGTCTGGCTCTGCGATGGTCAGCTTGGCTTCAGGGGATACGGTCCAATTTCAATATGGATTTAACTCAGTGTCCGGGTCAGGGACAGCGGTGGTCGTACCGTATGCGACATACGGAAGCGGGCTAACCGTGAACATTACGGCGGTGGATTAAGATATGTCAATGAGTTTTGAAGACAGCGAGGTTATAAATAGGTCGCAGTGGTTCATTGGTAGATACCCCGGGCCTGGGGCAACGCTAGCCCCGGAGCAGGGGGCCAAGTTGGCTCAGCTGAAGTCGTTGTCCAATGAGATTGGGGAACTCACCTTTGACGAAGAGATAGACATCCTCATTACCGCAATGACTGAAATTAGGGACAGGGAGTAGGGGCTTTGGCGAATAGATTCAAAGTTCTTGGTCAGTTGACAGGGACTGGCTCCGATGTGGCCTTGTACACAGTCCCCAGCCCGGCATCATCAACGCCTGCGACGGGGCTTACGAAGGCTTCCATTGTCCCCGTTCAGACTCTCGTTACATCGTTAATTGTCTGCAACCGAAACACTTCTGAATACAAATTTACGGTACGGCTGAAGGCGGACAAGGACTCCGGGGATAATGATAAGGAGTTCTTGTTTTATCAGACCGTGGTTGGTGGCTTTAGTAGTCTTACCATTTCTATGGGGCTCACTCTTCCCGGCGAGGCGCAGATCAAGGTAAAGGTGGATACCGCGACTCCTGCGAATGTATCCTTCACACTTATGGGTATTGAGGTTTTTTGATGGGCACTATTGACTGGGGTGTATTGATTGAAGGAGCGAAGAATAGCCGTCCCAACAAGCCCGGGATGCGTGGCGGCGGTATGTCGAATCGCCAAGCGATGCCTAGGAATATCCGGGCTCAGGCCCAGAATGTTGCCGATAGGGGACGTTACGGAGACACGGAGCTTATTCATGTAAACAAGCATGAGCTTCGCGGCCTTGAGTCACTTCTTCCCCTTACTACGAACCCGGATACAGGTCATAAAGAGGCGTGGCTTTGGTTCCTGCCACTTGCTTTGGCTGCGGTAGGCGCTGGAGTGGGTGCTGCGATAGCACCTGAGGACCAGAGGGGTTTGGGGGCCCTTCGCGGATTGCTCCTTGGCGGTAGCCTTGGTCTGGGTGGTGCGGGTCTGGCTGCTGCCGCCCCCGCAGCAGTGGGGGCAGCGGGAGCAGCGGGAGCAGCGGGGGCAGCGGGGGGAGCGGCTGTTGCGGCCCCAGCCATTGCTGGCGCGGGCGTTCCGCTATTGTCGGCAGCGGGCCCCGCTGGCGGTCTCCTGGCCTCATCGGCTGGTCTAGGGGCGGCGATTCCAGGAATGGCTGCGCCTATATTCGCGGGTGCCGCTCCCGCAGCAGTGGGGGCAGCGGGGGCAGCGGGAGCAGCGGGGGCAGCGGGATTGGGGGCAGCGGGATTGGGGGCACTTGCTCCGGGTGCTGGAGTACTCGCTCCAGCCTATGGCGGTGGTCTACTGGCTTCGCAGATTACCAGTGCCGGACTTCCCCTTAGTGTTGCAGGCACACAGGCTGCTGCTGCGTCGGGCCTTGCCGCCCCGGCGGCGGCTCCTATAGGACTTGGTCAGCAGATAACGAATACTGCGAGTGTATTGGCCGGTTCACCCAATCCTTCCAATGTGGCGAATGTTTCTCCGGGGACTGTAAGGACGCCGATTTCGGCTCCTAGGCCCATGGGTGCTAGGGCTCCCCTTACTGACCCCATGGCCACCAGGCCTCCTATGGTTGACGGACTGGGGCCCTACACGAATGCCCCGCATCCTATGAGTAACGCTCCTGTTGTCCCCAGAAGCCCCATCAGTACCCCCGTTGCTGACGGTGCAGGGTTAGGGACCCCCAGTAATCCTGGCCCTGGTCGGTTTGCCATCAATCCCGGTCCAACTGAGATGCAGCAGACGGTCGGAGGGTTGACACAGGCAGTGAAGGACCTCCCCGACAAGGCCTTGGGCTACGGCTCTAAGCTGAAGACGGGAATCGAACAGTACGTTACGAAGAATCCGCTCAAGACTGCCCTTGGCGGATCGCTTATCGCACTTTCTCTCGAAGGGGAGGAAGAGGAGAAGAAGAAATCCAATAAGGGCATGGGTTCCGTTTTGAGGGACTCTGATGATGATGATGATGATGAGAAGAAGCGAAAGAAGGAAAGGGACAACTGGCTGTGGGAGCGACCCGCTTGGGCAGATAGAACTACTCGGTTCCCATCCAGTTACTACGGAGCAGGTTCCGAAGAGATCGATTACTTTCCCTACTAAAGGGACAAAAAGGTTTAGAGGTGAATAGCAATGTCTAGTGGATATAATCCTTTTAAAAGTGAGTACAGGAACCTTTGTGTGGTTTCTGCGGGAGTGACATCATGACTACCTATGCACCTAGTCCTTATTGGGGTTATGAAGATGGGCAACGTGTTAGCACTGGTTATGGTGGAACCCAAGCTGGTCTGTTTCAAAATGACCCATGGGATAAGGGCTATAATAATAATTATAACTATCTTGACATTTACGACCCGAACACAGGCGCACTTTATAACCAGCAGGGAAATTGGTCTAGCGGAGGCGCGAACAACTGGGCCAACACTGGCGGGAACGCTGGATATAGTGGTTGGCCACAGCAAAACACCACATATGGTACTGGGCAGCAGTATGGTGCTGGGCAGCAGGGTTGGGGCACTGGATTCCAGCAACCCTCTCCGTACCAGTCTCAGGCCTTCGGGAGTGCTGTCGGGTACAGAAACCAGATGGCTCCAACCTACGCCTATTCCGGGGGACAGCAATACTACAATCCCTATCAACAGCAGGAACAGCAGCAATTCTCCCAGTATGCACCCCCTACTTATCAGGGCACAGATTGGTCCAAGTTTGAGCAGTGGCAGGGTGACCCGTCGTTTGGTGGATATCAGAATTCCAATCAGAACGTAAGCGATGATCAGTATTACCAAGGGATTGGTGAATCTATCCCCACGCTTCAGCAAGACGAGATGGGCAGGTATTACACCGGGGACGATTGGGCAACGCGAGCCCAGGGGTCCCAAGATGATAAGCGAGCCCAGATGATTGGGTTTATTTACAAAAACCTCGGCAGAGAAAAGCCGGGTGGCGGGGTGTACAACCAGGATGATATCGACAGAGTAACAGGTGCCCAAGCTTGGGAAGCCGGAAGAACCCTCGGTGAGGGGGAAGACTACGATTGGTACTCCGGCGAGTACGGTTCTGGATATGGGAGAAACTTCGATGTCAGAAATCCGGGACGTGCCCTAAGGGAGGCCGGTTCCAGCTATGGATTGGCTGACGATGCCCCCGGATGGAGGACTAACCAGAACCTTGTAACCGCACTCGCGGCGCAGGGACTACTTGGAGAGCAGCAAGATTGGTTTGGTGGCGGGGATCGAGCAGCATACAGGACTGAGTATGACCGGCTAAGAAGCGGTGGCATCCAGAATCTGATGAACTTGTACGGGTATGACTACGACGCAGATGCGGGTCGGTATGGCTTGCGTCCCGAGGATATCGCGAGTGATCCCTATGTAAATGAAGACCCTGCCGTACAGGACTTGGGTGTCACGGAAGACCCCGTTGGCCCGAAGAAACTGGGTCCGAGGCAAGCCGCTAGGGCTGCGCGGATAGCTGCCCGTGAAGCAGGAGGAGCAGTTGATCCTTATGGCGATCTTACCGATCTAAATGATGACGGTTTGGTTGACACTAAAGATTTTATCCTTCGTGGTCAGCAGGAACTGGGGACCGGGGCTCCGGAGATGAATGACATTTCCCGGGACCCTATCCAGATTACCAATGACAAGAATGCCTTTGGCGGAATTGCTGACTTGAATAATTCTGGTTCTGTTAATGTTGCGGATTTTATTCTTCAGGGTCAGCAGCATCTTGCGAACAAGGGCAGTGGCTCCCCGGACCCCTTCGCTGGAATCCCGGACTATAACAATTCTGGAACAGTCAATGTTGAGGATTATATTCTTCACGGACAGCAGCAGCAGGGTATGGCCTACGGGGGCCTAATTGATGGTTATGCCAACGGTGGAATCGCATCCCTTGCTAGGGGCGGAAGAGTTGGGAAGGGCGGAAAGAGAGCGCGCAGGCAGCGCAGGAGAAATGCACGCCGCGCCGCGCAGCAGCAGCAATCGGGGATACGCCAGACCGGTGCGGTGAACGCTTCTGATTTCATTCGTCAGGGTCAGACCGCACTCGCGAACCGCCAGCAGCAGATAAACCGTTCTGAATCTGAGTCCCGGTGGCAGGACCAAGATCGAGATATGATGGAATCAATGGATAGATGGAAAGTTGGGGACACCGGTCTAGATTGGGACAGTTCCGGAATGTATGATGCCCCCGGAATAACTTATAACCGATACGATCCAATAGAGGACATGTTTCACGGAATTTCAAGGAATTGGGCTTGGGGAGACGGGTCTCCCACGCCAATAACAAAGTCTGGGGCTGATGCATCAGACGCATTCAGGAAGGCTTGGGGGCAATACGACACTGACCCATTTGCTGGAATTATGGACTTTGATAGTACCGGCTCCGTCAACGCGGCTGATTTCATTCAGCACGGCCAGAGGCAAAGGGAACGAGCGGAACGGATGCAAAGGGAAGAGGAAGAGCGGCGACTCCAGCCGCCGAGGTACCCGATGCCGACTGGTCCGTTGAGACCGGGTGGATTTGAATATGGAGAGACGGTGCAGCCTCCTGTGAACGTGTCTGATTTCATTCGCCTTGGTCAGCAAGAGCTGAATCGTCCACATCGTGGCCCCCTAGACTACGGGCCTAGCCCTTTGCCCGTGGGGACCCCGACCGGACCCCAAGACTATCCAGGCAGGATTTATGGCGACCCGTCGTTTGGTGGAGGTCAGCCGACCCAGGGCCAGGGTGGTCCGTGGACCGCAACCCCGGGCGACACGTACGGAACAGGGTGGGGGCAGCCGCCGAAGATGGCAGGGGAATGGGACCAGAAGCCGCAGCAGAAGATGGCAGGGGAATGGGACCAGAAGCCAATGCAGCAGCAGCAGCAGCCAATGCAGCAGCAGCAGCCAATGCAGCAGCAGAATACTGCAAACCCGTTTGTCGGGAACCCTCTAGGGATGAATAGAGGCGGACTTGTGGGAGGGGCAATACCCCCGATCAACATGGGGAGGTTCAACACGAAGATGTCCACCCCCGTTCAAAACGGTCTGCCTGAATATGCCAGAGCTTTCTACCAGAGGTTGACGGGAGGTCTCTAATGGCTCCTTATCAAAATATTCCGAATCAATATAGGGCCGCACTCAACCCGCGTGGGGCTATGAGCCGTTACCCTGGTGGTAGATCAGCTTATGGAGCAAAGGGCTGGTATGCTCCGCCTGGTGATGGGGTGAGTTCCATTCCCGGAACGTCAGGTCCGACTGTCCCCACTCCGTACGTCGCTGATCCGTGGAGACCTTCGTACCCGCGTCAGAGCCCTTGGGGCAGCAGCGGAGAATGGGGGAGTGACGGATACACATCTCCGTTTCAGAACCTTCCCCATTTTAGCTATGGACAAGTGAATCGTGCCCCTCTCTGGGGAACCTCGGTCTCTAATCCAAATCCGCCTTGGTGGAATCCGGGCCAAGTGACGGGTACCGTGGGGCCGGGTGGTGGACCCGTTCCCGGTTCACCGTTGCCCTCACAACAGATTAGCCCCCTACAAAACCCATTGTACAACCAGGGTTACGGGAATTTGTTCAACTGGGGGGCAATGGTTCCAACTCAGTCTGCATTCTATAAGCCGACAGTGGCGGGGACTGGCCAAGGTTCAGTCCCTGCCGGGATGGAGCATTGGTTCCCGGAAGGGGGTTACGACAACCCGTTTACGGGGGTGGTACCCGGAGCCATTACCCCTGAAGATATTTACGGGACTGATGAGGCTGAATATTTGGGTGACGATATCCCGCCCCTTCCAGAGGGTAGGAAGTGGACTCTTCAGCAGATGGAGTCGCTGCTAACTGACCTTAGCAGGAATCAGTATAACAGGAATCTATTCCGGCCTTCACTGGGATGGAGCGAGTACTTCCCAGATGCCGAGCGAGTTCAAGAGGCTGGCATTTTTCATGAAAGGCCCGGCGGTTGGTCCACCGTTCCCGGGTTTGAGGAAAATCTATATGCCCCACACTTCGGCACACAATCGGGCCCAGTTGATCCTGCGACGGGTCAACCGATTGAGCATAGCGGCTGGTTAACGCCAGGTGCTATGGGTGAAACTCTATTTGGCAAAGAGCCTGACTCGCCATTCAGTACCGGAGTACGCGATCCAAGGCTCCAGTACTGGCAGTCACAATGGATGCCGAAAATGGATACCGGGCCAGCAGGAGGTCCGGGTGATTACTTGTCCGAGATTTTGTCCGGTGATTATTCCGTCCCCAATTACTCGCCCAATGTTTCGGTATTTACCATTGCGGAGCAGGGTCTTCCTGAAAAGAACGGTAAGGAGTTTGATTTTGATTCCGACTTTATGGATGATTGGGGTCCCAGTGATCGTGGAATTGGGAATTACAATGAAGAATTCAATAATCATGAATGGGGCAACGGTCTTCCCGCCGAACTGCGTGGCCCGAATGGTGATGGCCTAGACAGTGATGGAAATCCCTATACGGAGGATGAGTCTCCGAGGGATGCCTTCATTCGGAATTTCGACACATTGCAGTCGGGGGGCGAGCTTACCCCGGGCCAGAATACTTTTATGTATAAGTGGCTACACAGGCTTGGCGACCCGACCATGCCAGACAAGTGGGCGAAAAAGTGGCAGAAGTACCTCCCTCAAGAAGAATTTAATTGGCTTGGGACAGGTATAAATCAGAGGACAGATCGTTCATCTTCCCCAGTTCCCGGGTTTGACGATTTTCTAGATTTTATCGGCGAAGATGAAGGCCCGATGACGGATTACCAATGGGATCAGTGGGATGTCATTACCCCTCAAGGAAATAAGGCATCGAAGGAATTTTTGAAGAAGCCACTGGACTCCGAAGGGAATGAGTACGGAAAGTCCCCAAGAGAGAATGTTGAAGAAGTTTTGAAGAGGTTGGCCGATGGTGAGGATATTGAAGGAAATTTGGGGGACGACAGGCTTGATTCTGATGTCGGCCTCCTTAGTTACTGGATACCCCTCCTTGCTCAGGCTTCCGGTGAACAGAGGGAATATTGGGGAAAGCCGCATGAGTGGAAGAGGTACGGAACGTCAAGGGGTGAGGATGATGTTCACCGAGCAGGCTCTGGCTATTCGGGGTACCAGAGTAATGTAAACGCTTGGGGTGCCCCTTTGCGCCGAGGTCCTTTGACCAACGACACCCGCGGTCAAGAGCCGTATTGGAATAGGGCGCAGCCACAGGGGGAGATTTTTACTCCGCAATCGTGGGTGGATTTGGAATACGGGTTTTCTCCATTTGAGCATGGAACTAGTGGATATGGATCAAAGATGTGGGGCGCTGGAAGGTCCTTCCCTTCATCGAAGTCTGCGATGGAGTCTGGTATTTCCGGCGCTTATCCACACTATCAATCTGTTCCTTACTTGTCTCAGCCTTCTAGGTATCAAAATCCTGCATTTGCAGGTAGCTACCCAAACAGGGTTCATCCGTATCGCCAGGGCTATGCCGCTGGTGGCCTTGTACCTGAAGACGAATCCATTGGATCAGAGGTTATTGACTTTGCCGAAAGGCACGAGTCCCGTAATGGCGGTGCCTCTAGTGAAATATATGGCCTAATCAACAAGCTCAGGGATGCCATACTTAACCCCAGCAAGGAATCCGATTCGATAATCCGTGCATTCAAGAATGCGTTTGGCGAAGAGGAGTATGAGTCATTCATTGAGAAGCTCCTTATTTCGGAGGGGATTTCCAGCGGGAACATGATGGGTGCGGGTATGCCCGTTGATCGAGGCTCGGAGGCGATTCCCGGTGGGGATATGTTGAGTGCGGTCATGTCTATGGGTCAAGGCGAGCCAGCTGAGCAATACCAGTATGGTGGCATGATATCTGGACCCGGGGACGGTCTCTCTGACTCCGTTCAATCCTCCATTGACGGACAGGAGCCGGTCATGCTTTCCGATGGGGAGTATGTAATACCCGCAGGCATTGTTAGCGCGTTGGGTAACGGAAGCTCCGATGCCGGAGGAAAGGTGCTTGACGGTATGGTCCAAAGGGTTGGGGCCAACGGGGAAAGCCATAAGGTTCCCGGTAAACCGATTGATCTAGGGAGGGTTTTGCCAAGGTGATAGAAGATGCAAGTATCGTTGAGGGGGATGATTCCAAAAATGAAATACGCATCACGATAGTGCCACCTTGGTATGTAAAGCATTGCTGGGAACCTGCCTCGAAGTTTTTGGACCCTGCTGCCTCAAGGTCTAACGGTAGACATGATATAGATTCCCTGAGGATTGAGATTGAGAGGGGCGTTCAGCTCCTCTGGATAATGTTCTTTGGTGACGATGAAATGATTGGCGCTTTTACGACCTCGGTATTTCGTTACCCGAAAAGGTCTATCGTTTCCGTAGCGTTTGCTGGCGGTGACGGGATTACGAATTACAGAGAAGAGGCCATTGGGGCCATATCGGATTACGCACTTGAAATGAATTGTGATGGTATTGAAGTTATCGGAAGGAAGGGTTGGCTGAGGGTTCTTGAGCCACTCGGTTTTGAAGAGTCTTTCTTAGTGATAGAAAAGGATTTGAAAAATGGGTAAAGGTGGCGGCGGTTCTACAGAGTCACGTTCTTATTCGTCCCAGCTTCCGGAGTATGCACAGGCTTATTATGAGCCGCTGATCCGTGAGGCTGAGATGCTTGCTTACGGTTCTAAGTATCCGATGTACGAAGGGCCAAGGGTTGCTGAGTTCAGTCCTGAAGAGCTGGCTGCATTTGAAATGCGGAGAATGATGTCGGAGCAGCCAGACCCCTATGCTGCGGGTGCTGCGAATGCTTTGCTTAGAGCGGAGCAGTTGATGGGGAATAGGGGCCCAGGACCTATCGGTGCCCCCGGAGATGGCGTTGGTCCCATTCAGTTTCCCAAATTTATGAATGGGTATGGTGCAGATGGCGGAGGTTTGGGTTCGCAGTTTGGCGTGGCACAGAGCCAGAGCAATTATCCCGGTCCCTATGCTCCTCCTCAATTTGGAACAGGTCTACGCCAATCCACCTATTCTCCGCTCCCCTCCTTTGATGCCGGTGACATTTACTCAGAGTATCAAGGTCCTGGATATGACTACTACAACCCATTTTCTGATCACAGCGTTTCCCCTGGCAATGCTCCGGGAAGGATTGGGTTTGAAACTAGTTACGACGATTACATGAATCCCTACGCTGACCAAGTTACCCAGAGGGAAAAAGATACTGCCACCGAGGAGTATGAGCGTCAGCGAAATAGGAATCAGGCCCAGCTAATTGCATCGGGTGCAAGGGGTGGTTACCGGGAACACCTGGATGACGCGATGGGTGGCGCAATGCACCAAGAGGTTCTTGCCGGTATTGAAGGTAAGGGTAGACAGCGGTCTTTTGAGATGGCTCAGGCGCAGCAGGGGCGTGATCGTCAGGCTCAGATGGATTTCCAGAGAATGAACATGGAGGCATCCAAGTTAAATCAGGACGCATTCATGCGGGCCCGAGAGCTTGGAGATTCCGGAGCATTGCGCCAAGCCCAGATGAGAATGGAGGCGGGCGCAACCAATCAGCAGACTTACCAGCGGGCACTTGAGTTGCAGGATACCGCCGCAATGAGACAGGCTGAGATGCAGCTTAATGCACTGCTCGATTACGAGAGAAGGAACCTTCAGACCCAAGAGCTTGGGTATCAAGGTTGGACGGACACGATTAAGCAACAGCAGGGATTGGCGGCAGCTTCTACTGAGATGGGTCAGGTTGCTGAGGGAAATTACATGCGACGGCTGGCTGAGCTTGAGCGAGCGGGTGTCACGCAGCGTGAGATGGCGCAGAAGCTTATGGATCAGTCCCGTGGAGACTTCACGTCTCAGGCCTTGTATCCGCAGCAGCAACTGAACTGGCTGATGGGTCTATTGGGTGGTGTTCCGGTGGCTCCGGAAACTACGATGATGACACAGCCCGCAACGGCAGGGATTGCCTCCCAGCTACTGGGTCTCGGCGTGGGTGCCGCTGGCCTTGGCAAGCTCCTTGGAGACTGAAAAAACATTGATTTGGAGAATTAAATATGGCTATTAACCCCAACGGTATGGGCGGCGGCGGTCCTTCTCAGGGCGTAAGCACTGGAAAGAACATGCTTGAGCAATCCGAGGAGCTGAAGGGCTGGCCTGACCAGCGCCTAATGCAGGAATACAACAGCCCGACTACCGCAACCCCTCAGGTGGTTGTCCTGTCGGAGCTGAATCGGCGTGCGGATATGCGGAATCGCTACCAGCAGGCAATGTCCGGTCAGCCGGATCAGCCTCCCGTAGATGAGCAGGTTATGGCCAAGCTGATGGGCATGAATACCCCGCAGGGTGGACCTCCCCAAGGTGGGCCTCCGCAGGGCGGACCCCCTCAAGGCGGGCCTCCGCAAGGAATGCCTCCTCAAGGTGGCCCCCCTCAAGGTGGACCTCCTCCCGGAATGCCCCCTCAAGGTGGACCCCCGATGGGTGGACCTCCTCCCGGCGGACCTCCGCGAGGAATGCCTCCTCGGGGTGGACCCCCGATGGGAGGACCTCCTCAAGGTGGACCCCCGATGGGTAGGCCCGGTGGTGGCCCCCCCGGTCGCCCCCCGATGGGACCTATGGCACCTAGAGGCATGGCCCTCGGCGGCCTGATCAAGCGGTACGAGGAAGGTGGGATGGTTGGGAATGACGATCCCATAGTGGAGCCTTTCGTTTCGTTCCCTGGTCCCAGTGGTTTCAGGCGTCCCGGCAATAAGCCTAGACACCTGACTGGAAGTGAGCGTAGCGGACGGCGCGGGAAGGATAACGCCAAGAGTATCCTTGAGGAGCTGCTGGGCATTCGCCTTCGACATGGCGGTATGGTGAAGGGCTATCGAAATGGGGGAAGAGTTCGAGGATATGCGGAGGGGGGACCGGTCTCAAGTAAGCCGGTCGGATTTCCCGGAAGCGAAGAGGACTGGGCGCGCTTGGTCGCGATGGACCCAAAGATGGCCGAGGCTTGGACAAGGTCTGCCAAATTTAATAAAGGTGTCGGAGATTACTTTGATCCGTCCGCACCTAATGTTGCCAACCGTCCAATTGATCCGGCGGCTGGCTTTGGGAAGGTGGCCACACCTCCTGACGTACAGCAACAAGTTGCGCCCGTAGAGTTGCCTATGAGTCCCGTTCCATCTGCTATGGACCCATCGAAGGAAGTCAACTTTCCCGCCCCGGATTTTACACCGACTGCTGGTGGTATGAGTGCTAATCCGTTCCCCGGTTTACCCCCCGCTGCACCTCCCGGACTTCCCGCTGAACCTACCGGAATGCCTCCTGAACCCGGTGGACCTCCCGTTAAACCTTCCGGTAGCACCGGAGCTATGGACTACCTCAAGCAATTGGCTGGGCCAATGGCTGGGACTCCCAGTCCCTCGGCTCCGGGAGTTGGCCAGTTTCAGCAGGAGCTTTTGGGTCTCCTTAAACAGAGGGGCAGTGCTGCGGAAAGGTACGAAAATACCGTGAAGGATAGAGAGGCCGCTCAGATGAAGCGGGCTCAGGCCCAAGCAATGGGTCTCTTTGCTAGAGATATGATGAAGCCTGGGCAGTTTGGTGAGAACCTTGGACGCGCTCTAGGTTCGTCATTGGAGTATTACGGTGATAGGACTGGTAAGATTGAGGACACTGCAAGCGGTTTGGGCGCACAGCTATCTGCCCAGCGGACCCAGCTAAGTGCGAGTGAGTTGAATGCACTGGCTAGGGCTGCCACCCAAGAGATGGGGGACACCGCAAGCGGAGAGCAGAGTGCGGCTAGGACAAAGGGCAACATTGCTGTTGCCCTGATACAGAAGGAAGCGAGTAGGTATGGAACTGATGCGGGAAGGGATACTTCTACAGCGAATAATCTGACACAAAAGATTATCCAGCAGAATAGGGCGGATACTGCCATTACCCTCGGCCAGATGGGCCTAAAGGAAAAAGAAATCCAATCGGTCATAGCAGCAGCAGAGCCCGCCATGAATGCGTTCATAAACAAGAACGGTCGTGAAATATTCAAATCGACGGGTGGAACGAAGGGGCACGAGGAGCAAGTGAGAAAACTTGTGGAACAGTGGTTTAAGATTGCGCTCGATGGCGGAGCGCAGATACAACGCGGCAAGAGAATCCCGGGAACGTGACAATTGCCCTACCAATTTGAAATGCCGAACGGGCAGTGGGCATCTGTCCCCGATGATGTCGATGAGGACCAAGCGCGAGAGGTCCTGATGGGGGCCTATCCCCATGCCTTCGGTCAGGCATCCGCTTCACCTGAAGAGGATGCGCTGGACATCACAAGCCCCGTCGATAGGGCTTCCACGGGTGAGCCCGGGATCATTGCGGCGGCGCGCGCAGGGCTTAGGGAGCAGGGTGACTTCTTCCCTGCCTTGAAGGTTGCCGCTGGCGCTTTGATGGGTGATCAGGAGATGGTCACAGGTGGTCGCGAGTGGATGGAGGAGCGGCAAAGGGAAACTGCCGACATCTACGCACCCGGTGCATCGGTAGAAACGATTGTCGAAGCTGCGGACGACAGTTATCTGGATGCTGCTGGCGAGACGGCTGAGTTTGCGAAGGAGCAAATTGCCATGTCTGGCGGTGCTATGGCTGCGCCATTCGCGTTGGCTGCGGGCACCACGGTGGCCACTGGTGGTGCCGGTGCGGTAGCTGCGCCAGCTGTTTTCTTTGGCGCACTTTTTGGGCAGCACTTTGCAAACGACATAGAGAGGCAGCTCGAAAACGGTAGGGTGACACCAGAGGATATCCAAGTTCTTAACGCAGTCCTTGCGGCGTCCGGTCAGACCGCACTCGATACCATTGGCGTGGTTATTGCTGGGCTTGGAGGGAAGCTCGTTAACACTGCTGTTGGTAAAGCGGTTCAGTCTTCTGGGGCAAAGGCTCTCGGCAAGACGATAACTGACATGAGTTCCACGGCTCCGGGAAAGAGGTTTGTTGCAGCAATTGCAGAGGAGCCCTTTGCGGAAACAGGGCAGCAGGCGCTTGAGAGACTTCAGGCCGGTGAGAGTATCACTCCCCAAGACAGGGAGGACTATTACGAGTACTACAATGCCTTCTTTGGAGGCATGGCTGGTGGTGTTGGCCTTGGTGGAGTCGGTGCGGCAGGAAGCGCGATACGCAAGGGTAAGGTTCGGGCGGAGCAGAGGCAGGTTGGAGATGAGGAGTTGCGACAGGCTGAGGTCGGAAGGCAGGAGCTTGAGGGCAAGGAGGCTCTAACCCCTTCTTCATTTGAAAGGATAGGAGAGCTTGGCCTACCGACCGACCCGGAAACCAGGCCCGATGAGATGCCTGCGGAACCGGAAGGAATTCCTATCGGAGATGGCCCCGAGGCTGCGGCAGAACTTACTCCCGTAGATGATGCGGCGGCAGATGCACGGTCGATGCCTTCACCAGATTGGAGGCGTAAATGGGAAGGTAAGTTTAGTCCCGGTGTTCTTTCTGCGGATGGTGAATTTGTTACCGGCTTAGATCATGGTGACGCACTCTCTAGGGCGGAGGATGCTGGGCTTGACGTTGTGAGCGCAGAGGAACTTGGTCAAGCTGCTGGCTGGAGGGTCGGTGATGAAGTAGTTCTGAGCAAAGACATACCATCTGATGATGCATCGTCTATCTACGAGCATCTTAGGTCCCGACCATCCCCCACCCCCGCTGCACCTACTGAGGATGCTGCTGGTGTTACGTCACCAGCTCCCGATGTGGCTCCTGCTCCTGAGAGCAGGGAGTCCGTAGCCAAGCGTGTTATTAGACGGTTCAATAAGGACCTACGCTACCGAGGCTTGGGGTTCATCCGAACTGGCCTCATTGACTCCGTCAATAAGGTTCCTGAGGGTAGAGCGCCGAAGGGTAATGAGGCGATGGGTCGCTTTGATCCCTCGCTTTGGATGATTGGCTTGTCTATGGACAATGTGAAGGAAGGCGACTCCGTTGAGGAAGTTGCGGCAAAGCTTGGCAAGCCCTACAACCAAGCCCTTTTCCACGCACTTGAGAGGAGGGGGGTTATATCGAAAACGCGATGGAACGCGATGCTTCGGTATGCGCAAGAGAACGGATACATCGACAGGGCAACGGAAAGGGCGGGGGCTCAGGGCGTAGAAGGGGGTCAGGGGATTAGTGAGAGGGAGATTCAAAGCGAGGCAGTTGCTGAGGCTTTCGGTGACTTCGCTGTTTCAACCCCGAAGGGATTCGAGAAGGAGGCTAATCGACTGAAGGAGATTGCCTCCTCGGTTAAGCGCATCGGGAAAGCCCTGAGGGGTGAGGGGTTCCAGAGTGCGGAGCATGCGTTTCGTGAGCTTGGCAGTCCAGAGGCTGGTCGCATGTGGAATGAGAGCAGGGTTCGCGGCTCCTACCTAATGGAGAATCATCCAGAGAGATACGCAGCTCTGAAGGCGAAGATTGATAGTGACAAGTCTCAGGGCAAGATTCAAAGATTGCAGGAAAGGCTTAGGGCAAGGTCGGAAAGGCGAGTTTCTGAGGAGGCCGCATCTGATTTGGCCCTACCCCCTGCCGCCGACATCGATACTGTCGTTGGGGCGGCTCCGGGACTTGAGATGGCCCCTGTCACTGAGGCGATCCCCGCCGATGGTGTGGAGTCTCCCGCTCAGCAGCAAAGGTTTGTAAGGCGAACGAACCTTGATGCCCAGCAGCGTGTTGAATTGAATCCGGATTCTCCCAAGCAGGCAGAGAATCCTCACGGGTCTCCCGCTCATGGTCCTATCAGTCCCCAAGAGGAGGCTCCGGTATACAATGACACCAATGAGGGCATTGGGTGGGGCAGGATCGCTTGGTCTGGAAGGGACGGCAACCAAAGGATTCCCGACAG
>Ga0310342_100000067_pt1 | contig 46742 bp, 74 predicted proteins | sample S15DNA20500_MG_FD_206155 | JGI IMG/M metagenome (GOLD analysis project Ga0310342, IMG submission 206155) | Marine microbial communities from station ALOHA, North Pacific Subtropical Gyre - S1503-DNA-20-500_MG | ecosystem: Environmental > Aquatic > Marine > Oceanic | place: Pacific Ocean: North... | reverse complement strand
GCCGGGAGGATCTACCGAGGACCACCTCCGATCATCTGCTGGCGGGCATCGAGGAGAAGCAGCCCGACCATCTTGTCGGTGGTTTCGGCTCCCTCCGGGTTTGGGTCGGTGGTTGGGTACTCGACTTCGAGGTCGTACCCGGCGTCGACGAGGCGTGCCTTCATCGCGTCGCGGGTCGCCTCGGTTAGGTAGTCGGCGTGCCGGATCAGGTCGCGGAGTGCGGCTGCCTGTCGGCGGGTGAGGTCGTTCATCACTTGACCTCCGGGTAAGTCGAAAACTCCGGGGGCCAGACGATCCCGACCATGCTGTAATGGTGGAAGTCACCGATCACTTTGACGCCTTCGTGGGTCGCCCAGTCGTAGCCGCCACCCTCGATGTCAAGGCCGAGCCGGTTGGCGTAAGGGTTGGTGGTGAGGTCGTTCATCACTTGACCTCCGAAGGGGCTACCCAACCAGCGCCGCCCCGGTTCTTGAATCCGGCCCACACGGTCCGACCCTGGGCTGCTGCCTCGGTCTCGGCCCTCTGGCTGTAGTAGAGATCCTGCTCGGTGTCGCAGGTGATGAAGATACCGACCGACCACTGCCAGCCACCGTTGCCGGTAGCGCCCCGCTGCCGGTGGAGGGGGAGGTCATGGTGTGAGGGGTTGAGAACCATTGGGTTCTCGTTGATGTATTCAACGTAGGCCCGGTAGCCGTCGAGTTGCTTCTGGCTGATGCTGAACCGCTCACACACCTGGGCGTCGGTCTCGGGGATGATCGGGTTGCTGATTCCATGCTGGAACCAGAGGCTCATGCTGTTGATCTTCTGCTTGGCGATGCGAGGCATCGTCGGGGTGGTTGTCATCCTGGTCTCCTCGGTAGTCGTTGTACCCATGAGGCCATCATAGGGGGGGCCAGGGACACGGGGCAAGTACGTGTAGAAACGACACGAACAATGGGCCTCCCTGGAATCCGGGGAAATGAACTACACAGGTGTTATTCTCCGCAACGCCCACCGGAGGTGAGATGCCGAAGACCAAGAAACTCGTGGATCTTCAGATCGAGGAGACGTCAGGTGTTGATCACCCGGCGCATCTCTACGAGGGGTGGCTGGTCCGCAAGGACTCTGCCGCCGTCCTGGACGAGGCGCTCACCGAAGCGCGGGATACCGAACACGACACCGACCAAGGGGTTGAGATGGAACTGAATACCACGACCATCGACGCTCCGACTGAGGACGTCATCGTCGAAGAACCGGAGCCGGTCATCGAGCCAGCCCCGGTCCTGAAGCACGACGATGACAGCGCCTCGGAGATGGTGACGAAGGAACTGGCCGATCTTCGCAAGGCTCTCGACGACGCGACCGCAGAGGCGGCTTCGTTGCGCGATGAGCGCGAGATGGAGAAGGCCACCGAGCGAGTTTCAGGGTGGCGCATCCTTCCGGGTGTCGTCGTCGATGATTTCGCTCCGGTTCTTCGTTCGCTCCGGGCCGCGAACCCAGATGCCACCGGCATCGTCGAGGGCATCCTTGACGCATGTGCCGAGGCTCTGTCCGAAGCCGGAGTGCTCAAAGAACTGGGCACCGACCTGGACGACTCATCCACGGATGCGTACAACCAGATCGAAGCCCTGGCCAAGTCTGCCGTCGAGGCAGGCCGGGCCAAGAGCCAGCCTGAGGCCATCGGCCTCGTGGCTTCCGAGAACCCGGACCTCTACGCGAGGTACCGGCAGGAAATGGGGGTCTGACTCATGGCTTACGAATCACCCAGCATGACTCTCGGTACCCTGACGGCTGCCGCCGACCTGTCCTCTAAGCAGTACCACTTCGTCAAGTTGGCCTCGGCCACGACGGTGAACGTGTGTACGGCCATCACGGACCTGCCGATCGGCATTCTTCAGAACAACCCGGACACGGCGGGCGACCAATGTGTCGTCCAGATCTTCGGAATCTCGAAGGTCGTCGCTGACGGAACGATTACCGCAGGTAGGTGGATGGGCACAAGTTCCGATTCGCAGGCTGCCGGTATCACGCCCGGTTCGGACACGACCGTCTACGTCATGGGGCAGGCGATACAGGCTGCCTCCGCTGGCGAGACGTTCACAATGTTCCTGAATCCGTCGAACTGCCGAGCGGCTTAGGGGGACTGACCAATGCCACAGCCAACTTCGAGTGACGTACATGTCGATGCGATCCTGAGCAACATGTCGGTCGCGTTCATGCAGGAGGCTTACGCTTTCGTCGCAGGACGCGCTTTCCCGACGGTGAATGTTCAGAAGCAGACTGACAAGTACTTCACCTACAGCCAAGCGGACTTCTTCCGCGATCAGGTCCAGCGTCGAGCCGACGGAACCGAGTCCGCAGGGACCGGCTACTCGCTCAGCACAGCGACCTACAACGCGGAGGTTTACGCCCTCCACAAAGACATCGGTGACCAGACCAGGGCCAATGCCGACATCCCGCTGAACATGGACATGGACGCCACGCGCTTCCTGTCCCAGCAGATGCTCATTCGGCAGGAGGTCCAGTGGGCGTCCGATGCCTTCACGACAGGCGTTTGGGGAACCGACGCGACACCCGGCACTCTCTGGGATGCCGCGTCGTCGACTCCGATCGCTGATGTCGAGACGGCAAAGAACACGGTGCTCACCAACACGGGCTATGTCCCCAACACGGTGATCATGTCCTACAAGGTCTTCTCGGCCTTGGTCGACAACAGCGACATCGTGGACCGCATCAAGTACACATCCCAGGAGTCGGTGACAGAGGAACTGCTCGCCCGACTGTTTGGCGTGGACCGGGTGCTGATCATGGCAGCCACCTACAACACCGCAGCGGAGGGGGCCACGGCTTCCTACTCGCTGGTCGGTGACAAGGATGTGCTGGTCTGCTACACCCCGGCCAACCCCGGACTGATGGTGCCCTCCGCGGGGTACAACATGGTCTGGACCGGAGTGTCGTCGGGACTGGGCACCGGGGCGGCGGTTAGCCGTTACCGGATCGAGGAGCGCAAGGCCGACCGCATCGAGATCGAGGCGGCGTTCGACTTCAAGGTCGTGTCGACGGCCCTGGGCTACTTCCTGTCCAACTGTACGTCATAGTGCGCGACTAGCCTTCCGCGCAGGGAACACGGCGACGAGCCGGGGTCGGGTTCACCCCCGGCCTCGGCTCGACGCAGTTAGGAGCACGACATGGCACGCCCTCCGGGGAACACGGCAACCACGACAGCCCTCACCGGGTCGGATCAAGGCGTCCTCACGGGCGGCGGGATCTTCTACGGCGGGTGCTTCTACGAGACAGGCGCATCGGACACGGCGACCGCGACCGTCTACGACGGCACCACCGCATCGGGGACGGTCATCGCCCATGTCGCTTTGGCAGCCAGCGGTGCCACCAACCTGAACATCGCCAACGGCGTCCAGGTCCTCAACGGCATCTACGTCGACGTCGGCGGCTCGGGGACCGTGTCGGGGTCGATCTTCTCGGTCTCCTGACATGACCTGGACCTACTCGGGTGACCCGGCGACCAACGCCCGAGATTCGATCAGGTTCCTGATCGGGGACACCGACACGAACGACCAGTTGATCAACGACGAGGAGATCGCGTGGATCAACAACCAACTCACCGGATCTGACACGGCCACCACCGCGCTTTACAACGCTGCCTACCGGGGCTGCGTGACGATCGCCTCGAAGTTCTCCCGCCTCGCCGACCAGGCCATCGGCGACATGCGCGTCTCGATGAGCCAGAAGGCGAAGGCGTACCGGGAGCAGGCCGCGTACCTCCTGGAGATGGCCGGGCGCGAGGGCAGCACCCCCACACCGTATGCGGGGGGCATCACGATCAGCGACAAGGAAGTCGACTGGGACAACACCGGCCTGGTCCGGCCCGGCTTCCGCAAGGGCCAGTTCGACGACACGCGGGACGGCAACAACCAGAACGACCTCCGACCGCTGTGGGCCGGGGCTGACACCTGATGGCGGCACCATCGGCGACCTTTATGACCGACCTCAAGGTCAACATGACCCCCGACTCGGCAGACATCCGCACCACCTCGACGGTCAACAACTACGGGGAGCGTGCCTACACCGGGGGTGCGACGTCATACGACTGCTACATCCGACGGGCCAACGAGGCCGAGCGGGACATGGACGACCTGGTGAAGATCGCCTGGGTGGTCTACATCCCCGACTCGTCGCTCACGCTCAACGTCGAGGACCAGATCACGCTCGGTGCTCCGGTGAGCGCGACCCGCCCACTGGTCAAGGTCGAGACGAAGAAAGACCCCCTGGGCCAGGTCGGGGTCATCGCCTATGTGGGGAACAAGTGACATGGCGAAGGTCCAGTCCAGGGTCGAGGGCATCAACGAACTGAAGGTCATCCTCGCCAGCATGACGCCGAGGATCAAAGCCATCGTGGCCCACGAGGTCAGCAACGTGACCACCGCTATCGCCACGGAGTCCCGTGGCCTGGTCCCCGAAAAGGAACGCATGTTGTCCGGGTCGCAGGTGGTCACGAAGGTACCCAACCCTCGCGGTGCTACAGGCTGGGTCGAGTACGGGGGAACGGCTGCGCCCTACGCCCTGGTCCAGCATGAGGGCATCGACCCGAGGACCGGGAAGTTGTATTTCCATCCGGCGAAAGCCGACGGCGGCACCGGCCCCGGCACCGTCGGGGAGAGCCGATCGCGCGAGTACCTGGCTGAACCAGCCAAGCGACACCAGAAGACGTTTCCGACGTTGCTCCTGGCGGCCATCAAGGCTGGAACCTGATGGGCATGCTCGACGACGTGGGCACGTTCATGGCAGCGAACGTGACCGATACGACTCTCACCCTGGGCACCAACCTGTTCCTGGGTCGGCTGCCGGAAGACCCGGACACCTGCGTGGCCATCTATGAGACAGCCGGGACCGCACCGGACGATGTGTTCGGAGCCGACACCGCGCCGCCCATCGAGAACGCCGGGCTGAACTGCCACACCCGGGCTGCGGCCTACTCGGACTGTCAGTCCCTGGCCGTGGATGTGATGAAGACCCTGTCGAAGGTAATCAACGAGACGCTGACCTCGACGGCCTACTACAAGATCGAAGCCACGCAGTCGCCGTTTGCCCTAATGCGAGACGACCAGGAACGGATGTTGTTCTCCTGTAACTTCACGGTGGCCAAGGCGCTGTGAGGTGTCCGACCCAGGCGACGCCTACGCCGAGTCCGGCCGGGCCTCGGTGGTCCGGCAAACCCTGTTCCATGTCCGATGTTCAGGCTGCGACAAGTTGCTCGCCGAGATGGTTTCGACCCCGTACCGGTTGCGCTGTCCCAGGTGTAAGTCGATGAACACCGCCCCGGCGGCGGGTTCCGAATAACGCGCGTCTACGGCGATCAACCCGTGGAACCGCCGAACCGTCCCTGGATCACCCCCAGATCCCAGTAGATCGCAGTTATGCGGGTCTCCGTGGCTCTGGGCGACCCAGGGCCACGGAAGAATCCGGTAGGGGGAACAGTGATGTGGTACCGTGCGGATCAACCAAAGTGACCGAGTGTCCGGGTGCCCATGTGGCCGGTGATTCGGCCCCGCTGCGCCCGACGGGAGGCGAGCGATGCCTAAGTATGTAGTCACCGGAGGAGCAGACGGCCTGAGCGGTATCGAGGTCGCTGGCATACGGTACGAGCCGGGCGACACGGTGGAGATCGCAGCCGGGAAGAAAGACTGGCGCATCGCCGCGGGGTATCTAGCCCTGGCCTCGACTTACAAGACCAAGCGTGCCCGAGATGAGAACGGCCACTACGTCCCGGACGACCCGGCGACGCCGGACGTCAACGAGGCGTTCGAGCCGGAGCCGGAACCGGCACCGAAGAAGACCGGAGGTAAGTAGCCATGCCCACGTTCGTCCACGGCAAGGGAACCAGGGTCTACCTCGACGAGTTCGAGATGACGACGTACTTCAACTCAGCCGATGTGACGTTGACCAATGAGACAGCGGAGATCACAGCCTTCGGTGCGACGAGTAAGGCCTACCTGTTGGGGCTAGCCGACGGGACGTTGAGCATGGGCGGCATGTGGAACCAGGAAACCGACGGCTCTGACGAGGAACTCCACGCGATCCTCGGCTCGTCGACAGCGGCGAACATCACGGTCGCCGAGGCTGCCGGGACGATCGGCAACAGGGCCACGATCGCCCGGTGCGACGAAACCAACTACGCGATCTCCAACCCGGTCGCAGATGTCTCGACGATCACCGCCGACTTCCAGGGCACCGCCAACAGCGCCGCGCTCGGGTCGATGACCTACGGGATCACGTCGGGCGTTCAGTTGACCACCGGGTCGAGCATCGACTACAACGCCCTGGGCGCTCTGACTGGGGTGGATGCCCCACTTGCGGCGTCGTCTTCGGCAGGCGGGGCCGCGCTGCTCCACGTTCCGACGAACAGCATCGGCGGGGGCATCACGACTATCAAAGTTCAGCATGACTCGGCGTCCGACTTCTCGTCGGCTGCTGACCTCATCTCATTCACCGCCGTCGCGGCAGCGACCAAGACGTCGGAGATGGTGGTCTGTTCGGGGACCGTAAACCGGTACGTCCGAGCGACTGCCAGCACAGCCGGATCATCCGGTTCAATCACCTTCATGGTGAGTTTCGCAAGGTTCTAGGAGGACCAAATGCCAACGTTCGTCCACGGCAAAAGTACAGATTTCGAACTTGACGACACAGGTGGAACCAGCCGTTCACTATCGAACGTGCTGAACTCAGTCGACTTCCCCGAGACCATAGAGACGGCTGAGACAACTGCCTTCGGTGCGACGAGTAAGTCATACATCGTGGGGCTTCGAGACGCCACAATCTCAGTGAGTGGCCTGTGGGATGCCACGGTCGACGGGTACATCATCGGCACGGAACCGGCGACCCGGAGTTTCATCTTCGGCCCGGCAGGAACCACCGGAGGCAACGTCAAGTACACCGGCGAGGCCATCCTGACCAACTACAGCGTCAGCGCCCCCGTCGCGGACGTAGTCACGTTCTCCCTGGACCTTCAGGTCACGGGGAACGTAACGCGAGGCACCTACTAGAAATCTGATCCCAACATAAGGAGTGACCATTGTGTCCAGTATCAGAGAAGCAATACAGGCTGCCGACGATGGCAGCGCCGACCTCTACGAAGTCCCCGAGTGGGATGTCGTAGTCGAAATCAGGTCTATGACCGCCCGGTCCCGGGCACACTTCGTCGCCGAGATGGCGTCGGAGGACGGCACGGTGGGCGGCGTCAACGACCCGGACCGCATCGTCGGCATGTGGTGGCATGTGATAGGCCAAACCTGCTACGACCCGGACACGGGCGAGCGGGCGTTTGACGACGGTGACGACTCGTGGCTGTTCGAGAAGAACGCCAGGGTGGTCAACGACCTCGCCAACGCATGTATGGCCGCATCAGGGTTGACGGAGGAAGCGGCGGGTGAGGCGGGAAAAGACTCCTCGGCTTCGCTGACCGACGAGGACGACGAAACCCTGAGCGACGATTCTACTTCCGACTAGCGCGTGAACTCAGCATGACGGTATCCGAACTCCTAGATCGGATGTCGTCTGCTGAGATGACGGAGTGGGCTGCGCTGATCAAGTTGGAGAACGAGGAAGCCGCCCACAGTAGCAAGATGGCCCAAGCGCGCCAACGGGTCAGGCGGTAGGTCATGGCAACTGTCGGGATCGTAAAGGCGATCGTCACCGCTGACATCACCGACCTGAAATCCAAGATGACCTCGGCCCAGCGGTCGATGGACAACGCGGGCAAGAACATGTCCAAGGCGGGCAAGTCGATGACCATGAAGGTCACGATGCCCCTGGTCGGTCTGGGGGTGGCTGCCGCGAAGATGGCCTCGGACTTCGAGTTCTCGATGACCCAGATCGAGACGTTGGTGGGCCGGTCGGCTTCCGAGGTTGAGACGCTGAAGGGTGCGGTGCTGGGGCTGTCCGGGGAGACCGGGCGGGCACCGAAGGAACTCGCCGACGCGATGTTCTTCATCACCTCGGCGGGCCTCGACGCTGCTTCGGCTACTGCGGCGTTGGAGATGTCAGCGAAGGCGGCAGCGGTCGGCCTGGGTGACACATCGGTCGTTGCCGACGCGGTGACCAACGCGATGAACGGTTACGGGATGGCAGCCGACGGGGCGGCGTTCGCCACCGACGTCCTGGCCAAGACTGTTGAGCAGGGCAAGGCGTCCGCAGCGGACCTCGCACCACAGTTCGGTCGCCTCATCCCGATGGCTGCCGAGTTGGGCATCTCGTTCGACCAGGTCGGCGGCGGGCTGGCGTTCCTGACCCGATCTTCTGGCGATGCGGCGTTGTCGGCCACCCAGTTGGGCGGCGTGATGAAGTCGATTCTGAAACCGTCGCAGCAGGCACAAAAGACATTTGACGAGATAGGTGTCGACCTTCAGGGCCTACGAGCAGCAGCGTCGACGGATCTCCTCGGTGCGCTCCAATCGTTGCGAGGGTCGCTGGAAGCCAACGGCAAGGAAATGGGCGACGTCTTCGAGGACATCCGTGGCCTGAACGGCGCGCTGATGCTGACCGGTGAAGCGACCGGTACGGCCCGTGAGGTGTTCGACGAACTCGCGAACTCGTCCGGCAAGTTGGAGGAAGCGTTCGAGGGCGTCCAGAAGACCGCCCAGTTCAAGTTGTCGCAGGCGATGGCCGGGGTGAAAGCGTCGATGATCACCCTGGGTGGGGCGATCCTCCCGGTGGTCGTCCCGATTCTCCAGACGCTTGCGTCGATTATCAGCACGATTGCCGATGTGTTCGGGGCTTTGCCCGGCCCGGTTCAGGCGGTCGTCGTCATCCTCGGCATTCTGGTCGCTGCCGCAGGTCCGTTACTGATGATCGCCGGGTCGCTGGTTTCCGCTTGGGGCACTCTCGGGCTTACTGCTGCCGCGTCGGTCGCGCCGATCGGTGCTGCTTCCGCAGCAACCGCGACTCTCGGGGCTACCGCTGCGGCCACCACCATTTCCCTGTCGGCGATTCTCCTTCCGCTGCTGGCGATCATCGCCGTCGCTGCGGCGGTGTTCGCCGTATGGAAGCATTTTTCCAACAACGCCAAAGAGGCGCAGGAGCGGACCGACACTCTGCGGGCCTCATTCGTCCAGGCTGAGAACGAGGCTGGTCTGTTCAAGGGTGAGTTGGAGGGGTTGCGTGGTGAACTCGATGCCTTGAACGACGCTGCTGATGCGGCAGATACGGCTACCAGTGGGTTGGCTAACGGCTTCGGTGCCCTCAACTCAGCCGGGGTGCTCCTCGGTGAAGTGATCGAGCGTGACGTCCGCAAAGAGTTCAACAAATACATCACCGACATGGTTCGTCACAACGCGCAGATGAAAGACGGTGAGGACGGGTACGAGGATCTCGCCGACAGTCTGAGTAACTGGTCCGGCCAGTTGGAATCCAACATCCGCAAACTAGATGATCACCGGGAACTTCTCGGTGATGACACTGACACGATCATCGCAGCGGTCAGGGCGGGCGAACTTGAGATCGACGTCCTGAAGGACATGCTCTACGCCCTGGACGAGACAGCCGACGCCCATGACGACCTCGCCAAAGAGAACAAGAAACTGGCGAAGGAGTGGTTGAAGAACGTAGACAACACGGTCGCCTACGTCCAGGCACTCGACGGTGTGAAGAATGCCAACGGTGACCTGATCCTTGACCTAATCGAACTCGCCGAGGAAGAAGGCAGGTATGTCGACGCGGCGACATTGGCGATCGACGCGACGAAACTTGCCGAGGAGGCGGCTAGGGAAAACGCAGAGGCCGAGAGGGAACGGGTCGCAGCCGTCAACGCTGGTGCGAACGCCCTCATGGGCTACACGCCGGAGGTAATGACCGCCTCGGGCGCGGCTCATTTGTTGGCTGAGCGGATCGCGGAGATGAACGCCGCTATCGAAGCGGGGGAAGACCCGTTGGGACGTTCGGCCGAGTTGTTAGCGGAAATCGCGCTGGAAGCCGCTGATGCGGACCGGGCGCTGTTCGCGTTTGCCGAGCGGACTTCTGAGGCGGCTCGGAATAAGGCGTTCTGGACGGCTGAAGCAAACAGGCAAGCAGAGGCCGCAATAGAGGTCGCCAGAAGGGCGGCTCATGCTGATGATCGCCGGGACGTTCACACCGCACTTCGAGAGGAAGCCTCGCTGCGTCGAAAGAACAACGCTGAAGCAGAAGCCCTCGCTGCTGCCATTGAAAACGCCGCTGACGGTACGGACCTGCGGCTCGTGCCCGCTTTCGCTAATGCCAGCGACGAAGTGATTGACCTCGCCCTGGGCATTCTTGATTCCACCCGGAACATGACGGCTCTCCAGCGGGAAGCGATGGGCCTCATCCCGCCGTTAGAGGAAGCCAAAGAGGAGGCCGAAGGACTTGCCGAGGCGTTGGAGTTGACGGGATTCAATGCTTTGGATGCCAACCAAGAGGTATTCGAGGTGGCTGCTGCGATCGCCAATGCCGCTAATGAAGCCGAACTCAGACTCAATCCGGCTTTCAAGAATGCCAGCGATGAAGTGATTGAGTTGGCGCTCCGGATTCTTGACGCGGATCGTGGCATGTCAAGTGTGAGGCGGGAAGCGTTGGGTTTGGCGCCAGCGATAGACGACGCAACAGCGGCCGTCGAGGAGTTGCTCACCGCCGAGGAACAACTGGTCGAGGACCAGGCCGAGGCCATGCGTCTAGCCCGAGCCATGACAACCGCTCAGAATGACGTGGCTTCAGCCACCCGGGCGGTAGCGAGCGCGGCCGAGGACATTCGCATAGCGGAGGCTGGTGTGGTCCTGGCCACCAAGGCGCATGAGGACGCTCAGGATGATGTAACGAAAGCCACTGACGCCCACCTGGCAGCCTTGGATCGCGTTACCGAAGCCAAAGAGGATCATGTCAAGGCAGAGGATGCTGTTGAGGAGGCTGTCGCCAGAGCGACGGAGGCCTGGGAGCGTGCTGCTGACAAGGTTCTAGAGATCAAGGAACGTCAAGCAGACATAGACCAGGAAATCCTGGACATCGCCCAAGACCGGCTGGACATAGACGATGAGATCGAAGCCATCACCGGGCGCATCACCGAGAACTTGGCTGAGCAGGCCGCCCTGGAGGAGCAGGGCACCGAGTTCGCTGCCTCCATCGCACAGGAGTTCCGTAAGGCAGCCCTGTCGGTGCTGGAACTGACCGACAAGGTAGCGGACCTCCAGAACGAGGTTGACGCCGTGGCCCCGGACACGGCAACCCAAGAGGCGCTCATCGCCGGGATGCGGTCACAGGTGGCAGCGGTCAACGATGTCGAACAGGCCCTCATCGACATGGGGATCATCTCAGCCGAGGACGCCGGGATGATGGACCTGACAGTCAGGGAAGGCAAAGCCCTGGTCCGGCTCCAAGAGGCGTTGGTGGACACGACCACTGAGTATGAGGCCGGTGAGGCGTCCCTGCTGGACTTGATGGGAGCCACCGAGGACTACGACGAGGCCATGAATGAGGCGCGGGCTGAGTCGCGCGAACTTGAACAGGCTGTGGCCGACCTCAACGAGATGATCTCGGACGGTGCCCGCATTGACGCAGAGCGGGAGAAGGCCACCCTCAAGTTGGCTATTGCCGAGGAGGATCTGCGTCTAGCCGTACAGAAAGGCTCGGAGGAAGTCTTCACGGCGAACCGCATCGCCGAGGAGCAAGCGGTACTGGAACAGGCCCGGTTGAAACTGCTGGACAAGAAGGCCGTCAAGCAGCAGAAGGAAAGTGACCTGGCGCAGAAGGCCATCGACCTCGCCGCCGCGCTGACCGTTCAAGATGGCCTCCTGGTGGAAGCCGAAACCAAGGTAGTCGAAGCACTAGAGGCTATCGACACAGCCAGGGAGGAAGCCCAGCAGGTAGCGGACGAAGTCTACGCCAAGATTGAGATCGCTCAGGACAAGGTGACGGAAGCCTCCAACAGGATCACGGAAGCCCAAGCAAAGGAAGCGGAGGCCCTCGCCAAGATCACGGAAGCCAACGATGAAGTTACGGCGGCTCTCGGGAGAAAGGCCGCTGCCGACGAGGAACTCCACTACGCCAGCGTCCGGCTCCGGACCGTCATGGCCGAGGTCAACGATCTAGCGAAGGACGGTAAGGGCGTTTGGGGCGAACTGCGGGACATCATCTTCGCGGTCACCGGGGAGTTCCGGCACCTGATCGACCTGTTGGATGAGGACTTCACACCGACTGGCGGTGGCGGTAACGGTGGCGGCGGCGGTGGGGCTGGCGGGGCTGGTGGTGTCCCGGCTGGTGGTGCCCCGGCTGGTGGTGCTCCCCCTGGTGGTGGTCCTCATAGCGGAGTGGTGGGGCACGGATACACCCCGCCTACCGAGTGGCTGATGAACGTGATCCAGAAGGGCGGCTTGGATCTCTGGAACGACATCAGCGCGGCGGCGACGACTGACGCGAGCAACGTGGTTGAGAGGTTCAACGCCCTCAACGAGGCGCTCCAGGCTGGGCACTCTCCGGGCGCCGTGGAGGAAATGCTGTCGATGTTCGACTCGGCCCAACTGGGAGGTGTCGTCAAGAGTGGTGGCCTGGTCAACGTCCACGCCGGAGAAACCATTACGCCAGCCGGGGGTGGTGTGACCGTGATCGTCAATGTCGAGGGGTCCGTGTCGTCGGAGCGGGACCTCGTGGAGTCGATTCGCAGGGGACTCCTACAGGCTCAGAAGTCCGGCCGGGCTGTTGTTCTCTAATGCCTGCTGCTGCGACGCTGAAGGTCACCGTCCGGTTCACGGCTTCTCCGTCGTTCGGGGTGAGCCTGGTGCTCGGCGACGCGGGTTCTCCCCTGGGCACCGGTGTCCTGGCTGATGCGGCGACCACGCCCGTGGACATAACGAGCCTGGTCAATACGGTGACAACCAGGCGTGGCAGGGATCGCATTTTGGACCGCGCGACAGCGGGTTCATGTACCGTGACGTTGACTGATACCGATGGGACTTTCACCCCCGATGGCGTCTACGCCGACGAGATCCTCCCGATGCGGCAACTTCAGATCACCGCGACCTACGACTCGACGATTTACACACTCGGGAGTTTCTTCATCGAGGAGTGGGACTACACCTACTCGCCCGGCGAGGCGGCAGCGTTCATCACGATTACCGCAGTGGACGCTTTCCGAATCCTCAACCTGACCGATGTCACCACGGTTACCGGGGCCTCGGCGGGCGACCTGACTGGCACCCGGCTCGGGGAGATACTCGACGAGATCAGTTGGCCCTCCTCATCGCGGGACTTCTCGACGGGGTTGACCACCTGCCAAGCCGACCCTGGGACGACCCGGGACACCCTGGACGCCTGCCAGACCGTGACGGATACGGAACTGGGGGCGTTCTTCACGAAGCCGAACGGTGTCTTGAAGTTCATGGACCGCAACGCGATCGTGAAAGCGCACGCGGCTACGCCGACGGACTATGTGGACACGGGTTCCGGTATCTACTACGAGTCGGTGGCCTTCGACATCGACGACACAATACTCGCTAACTCGGTCACGGTGACCCGCACCGGGGGCACCGCCCAGACCGTCAACGACGCCACCTCGATCGCGTCGTTCTTCCTACGCGATCTGTCCCGCACCGCACTACTCATGGACAGCGATGCCGATGCCCTCAGTCAAGCAAAGGCGATCCTGAATGAACGTAAAGACCCGGACCTTCGTATTGGCGCACTCACCATCGACGCCTACCAGGACACCAGCGACCGGGTGGTCGCCGCGTTGGACACCGAACTGTTCGACCCAATCAAGGTGACTCGCACCCAGCCGGGTGGTGGGACGGTCACCCGTAGCCTGTCCGTTCAAGGCATCGAGCATGTGATCTCACCGTCGTCCTGGAAGACCACTTTTCAGACAGCCGAGAAGATCCTCGACGGTTTCATACTCAACTCGGCCACATCAGGTAAGTTGGGCACCAGCGCCCTGTCCTACTAGGAGGCAGTAATGGCCGGAGCCGGTTACAAACTTTTCGCGACAGGTGATGTGCTAACTGCGAGCGACGTCAACACCCTGTTGAACGAACAAACCATCATGGTGTTCGCTTCGACCTCGGCACGCGACACGGCCCTCGCCTCTGTCAAATCTTCTGGGATGTTCGCGTTCAACACGGACGCTGACGAACTCTACTACTACGACGGGTCCAGTTGGGTACAGACCTCGCTGGCCGCCGACATCACCGGAATCACCACAGCGGCGAACTCGTCAATGGCGGGAGGTGCCACGAGCGGCGCTCCAAGTCTGACCGTCGATGTCAACAACAGCACTTCGGCCACGGCGACCGCTGCTGACTACGTTCTGATCTCCGACACGGACGACTCGAACGCCACCAAGAAAGCGTTGGTGTCCGACATCGTGTCCCTGGGCGACATCACCGGGGTGACTGCTGGAACAGCCATCTCGGGTGGTGGAACTTCAGGAACGGTTACGGTGAACGTCGTGGTGGACACGGCAACACTTGTCCTTTCCGGGCAAGTATTCTCAGGATAGGAGACCCACATGGCTACTTACGCAAAGATCAAACTGTCGGCTAGCACCGACGGGCTAGGCATACTCGTCGACGACGACGCGACCGCCGGGAAACTGATCCATACCGGCTCGGGCACAGCCACGACGTATGACGAGATCTGGCTCTACGCGGCCAACTACGACACATCCGACCGCAAGTTGACTATCGAGTGGGGCGCTGCTTCGGCAGGCACGATCATCGAGCAGACCATCGCCACCGAGGCCGGTCTGGTCCTAGTGGTGCCGGGGCTTCTCATCAAGGGCAACGCATCAACCGCCCTAGAGGTCCGAGCCTTCGCGGCCACCACTTCGGCCATCCAAATCTTCGGTTTCGTCAACCAGATCACGGCCTGAGTCATGGCTGACATCCAACGCCGGTTCCCTGCCACCAAGGTTTCCAACTGGACCTCAGGGGCGTTCGGAACTCCGGCAGCCCTGCCGGGCGCGCCGTCCGAGGTCGTGGGAACGGCGGGCAACACTCAGGTCACTTTGACTTGGACAGCGGGAGCCGAGAACAACGGGACGATCTCCGGCTACAAGGTCGAGAAGAACTCCGGGTCGTGGTCGGACGTAACCGCCGACACCGGCTCGGCTTCGACCTCGTACACGGTGACCAGTCTGACCAACGGCACCGCGTACACCTTCCGAGTGTCGGCCATCAACGAGGTCGGCACCGGTGACGCTTCGTCGGCTTCGTCGGCGGTCACTCCGCTCACGGTGCCCGGAGCGCCGGGCAGCCTTAGCGCGGCGGCGGTCAGCGATTCGTCGGTGGCGAGCCTGTCGTGGTCTGCTCCGGGGACTCCGGGCGGGTCGGCCATCGTCGGCTATTCGATCAAGCGTGACTCCACGGAGATCGTCTACGACACGGGTGACACGACGACTTCGTACAAAGACGGCGAGAGTGCTTTCTCGTCGCCTTACACCTACTACGTCGCAGCGGTCAACGCTGCTGGGCAGAGCGCCTATTCGCCGGGGGCTTCGGTAACAACCGACGCTCCGGGTGCGCCCCCACCGTTCTCGGCTTCGGGAGGTACAACCGGAAGCCACGGGTCGTATTCCGTTCATCGCTTCACTTCGTCGGGGACTTTCACGGTAACTGCCGGGCAGAAGGATGTTGACCTGATGATTATTTCAGGGGGCGGCGGTGGAGCAGGGGGCGACCAATACGGCTACCAGTGGGGAGCAGGGGGCGGGGGTGGCGGTCTACTTGTCATCCCTCTCAGCGTTTCATCGACAGGCGGGCCAGCAGGTAACGGCGTCTACCCCGTGACTATTGGCGCTGGCGGTACTGCCGGAGCAGGCGGTTCGTACACTCCTGCTCCCACCCGAGCCGGTGGGATCGGCGGTTCGTCGGGGTTCAGCGGTGTGAACTTCATCATCGGTGGTGGAGGGGGGGCTGGTAACTGCACGCCTAGAACTCCGGCAGCGGGCTACATGCTCGGCTGGGACGGGGCTTGCGGAGGCGGGGGCACTTGGTACATACCTCATCACGGGTATTACGGCTACGACGGCCCAGCGGCATACGGTCTGCCAAGCGGCGGTGGTGGTGGTGGCGGGGGAATGGGCGGCGCAGGGCGAGGCGGTCCTCCGACCAGCGGAGCGGTTGACCCGGCGGGAAGTTTCGGAACCGGCGGCGCAGGTTTGGCGAACAGCCACTCAACCGGAAGTCCGATCCTCTATTGCGGTGGCGGCGCAGGTTCCTGTGAGGGGCCGTTGTTGCCCAACATCCACTACAACATCGGCGGTCCCGGCGGGGGCGGTCGCTCAGGCGACTGTGGGCCGGGTAGCCCAGGGCCGACCACCCCGCGACCGGTTACCGCAGGTACCGCAGGGTCAACAAACCTCGGCGGTGGCGGGGGAGGCGGTGGCCCCGGAGCGCCAACCGCCGCCGCTCAACCCGGCGGGGCAGGCGGCTCCGGGTTTGTAGTCGTGAGGTATCCGACCTGATGGCTCACTTCGCGCAGATCAACTCCGACAATGTGGTCGTCAATGTCCTCGTCGTGGCTGACGAGGAACTGTTCGACGCCCGGTTCAGCAACAACGAGAGCGAAGCGAAAGGCGTCGCCTTCCTTGAGGCAACCTTCGGGGATGAGGTGCCTACTGGTACCTACTGGAAGCAAACCTCATACAACACGATCAACGGGTTCCACCCCGAGGACAGACCGCTTCGCTTGAACATGGCTCACATCGGTTGGGTCTACGACGCAGCCCGTGACGCCTTCTACGATCCGGTGGTGCCGAAGGGGTACAGCATCGACGCCGACGGTCGCGCCCAACCACCGACACCACCTCCCGCCGACGGCGACCACTATTGGGATGAAGAAACAGAAAGTTGGTTGCCCCAGATCCACCCGGAGGGCTACGAGTTCGAGCCGGGCGCTACCCGCCATGAGGGTGAATGGGTACCTGGATGACCGACACGCTTACTTCTGCCGTAGACACCCTCAGTCCGGTGTGGATCGACCGTTTCGTGTGCCAGTATCAGATGACCGAAACGACCTGCTGCCCTGAGTCGATTATGAACGCGAACCGGTCGCTTCGTTGGAACCAGTCTCTCACGACGAGCGGTAAGGATCTCTACTCACGGGACTCCGACCAACTCCACTTTCTCGCTGAGTCGCCCCCGGTTGAACACGAACCCATCCTCGCCTTCGCCCAGGAGTCTTTGGATCATTACGTCGGCGAACGAAAGCACGCCGGAAACGTGCCCCGGTTCGGAATGGTCGAGGGATACAACGTCTTGAGATACAGGCCGGGCGAGGCGTACCACGGCGTCCACTCCGACGGAGGCCCCGGAGAACTCGGAGGTCGCCACCTGACGTTCAGCATGTTCCTCAACACTTGCCCCAGCGGTGGCGAGTTGGAGTTCTCCGAGCAGGACATCAAGGTCGCCCCCGTCGAAGGGCGCGGGGTGATCTTCCCGGCAGCGTGGACTCACGCCCATCGGAGCCTTCCGACGGTCGTGGATCGGTACGTTTTCAACATCTTCTACGGCTTCGTGCCCGAACAATGAAACTGGCCCGCTGGCAGGCTCCCGCCGAAGGCGACTACTACACGATCGTCCCGTCGGGTATCTCGGCCACCGACTTGGACTTCGTAATCCGGTACGCCCTGTGGGTCGAGGACGCTATCCGGCTCAACGGCCAAGACCAGTTGATCCTTCAGAACCACCGTTGGGAAACCATCCACCAAAACTCCGACGCAGACGACAGGCAGACGGGCACCTTCAACGACAACCAGTCTCCGGGCATCCTGTCGAAATACAAAGACGCTGTGATGAACTTCCTCCACGCTCAAATGCTTCCGGTGATGACGGAGGCTGTCGGGTTTGATCTCCTCCCGACCTACACCTACTTCCGGGTCTACCGGGACGGGGCGATTCTTGAAAGTCACGTTGATCGGGCGGCGTGCGAGGTTTCGGCATCGCTTCTCATCGGGACGAGCAGCGACGTTATTTGGCCTCTTTGGATCGACGGAGAGGAGATCACACAGAAGCCCGGCGACTTGATTATCTACCGGGGTTGTGACACCCCTCATTGGCGAGCGCCCCTACAAGCGCCATACGAGTTCTACCAAGTTCAGGCGTTTCTCCATTACGTCGACGCAAACGGCCCGTACACGATGTGTTCCTCGGACGCTTTCCGACCTGAGGAAATAGGATAGGAGGGCCAGCATGAGCAGAGCCAGAGCCAGCGCATCCGACTTCGGGGTCGTGAAGGGCGACGAGGCGCTCACCGTGTCGAGTACCGCCGTGCCCCTCGCCTCGGTCCCCGCGGGGGCGTTGAATGCCCTGGTCACCAACGGGGCCGAACCTGTCCGGGTCCGGTGGGGCACCCCCACGGCTTCGGTGGGTCACTATCTGAACCCCTACTCAGTTCTCGACCTCTATTCGTCGATGGCAAGTGTGAAGTTCATCGCCGTGTCGTCCGACTCGGTGATCCATGTGACCTACTTCGGATAGGAGGCAGCCATGCCGAGCCGTATCTCACAGCGCGTCGAGCAGGTCTCCACCGGGGACATCACGGCGGTGTCCACCTCGAACGGCATCCAAGGCGGGGGGACTTCCGGGGCGCTTTCTTTGACGCTCGATACGGCGGCGAAGGGCGACGTCTTGGCGGGAACCGGCAGCAACACCGCTCAGGTGCTCAGCGTCGGGACCGACACCTACGTCCTGACCGCCGACTCGGGAGAAACCACCGGGCTGATCTGGGCCGCGCCGACGACCGGCGATGTCACCGGGGTCACAGCGGGAACGGCGGTGAGCGTGTCGTCGCCTACCGGCCCCGTTCCCACCGTCAACGTGGTTCTCGATCACGCCGGTCTACTGCTCGCCACTCAAGTCTTCTCCGGCTAGAGGCTAGGCTCCGTCGGTGAGGCGATGATGGACATCCCAACAACTAAGAGCACCGTTCACCTGGACCTGCTCCACCCGAGGTTCGTCAAGCGGTTGGAGGCGTTCTTCTCCGACACCAGGATCAAGAACCGGGTGCGGGTCTCCTCGGCCTGTAGATCGCTAGCCCAGCAGCAACATTTCTTCAACCTCTACCGTTCTGGAAAAGGAAACTTGGCCGCTGACCCCCGACGGCGTTTCGGTCCTAAGGGTCTCGACGGGCAGGGTATCTGGCGAGGCTCATGGCACATGGAACAGGCCGACGGCTTCTGCTACGCCGTGGATCTGGCCCAGGTGTCGAAGTCCCTCTCCAAGCCGGACATCAACACGATCGCCACGTCTTATGGCGTGGTGCCAACCATCAAGGCAAGAGAGTGGTGGCACCACCAACCGAGAGCCGGGGTCGACTGGTTCGATGCTCCGGCCTTGCGCGGCGAAGCGGTGGAACTACCCGACGCCCCGGAGCCGAAGATGGACTGGGCCGGGATCGTCGCCGCGATCAACGCCCAGAAGGCCGAGGTGGCACGCAAGCCGCTGACGCGAGGGTCCAGGGGTGGGGCGGTCAAGACCGCGCAGTCGAGACTCGGCGCACTCGGGTTCGACTGCGGATCTCCTGACGGCATCTTTGGCCGTAAGACCGCTTCGGCGGTCAAGCAGTTCCAACGAAAGCGGGGAATCACCCCGACAGGTAGCGTGAACGTCGAGACTTTCGACGCGTTGTTCCGATGAGGAGGTAAGAGATGTCGTTCTTGCTCGACTACAAGAGGGCCGATCGGGTACCGACGGTACTTGTCCAGCAGGCGTTGTCGGCCCAGGGCTACACCCCCGGGCCTGCCGACGGTCACTTTGGCCTTCAGACCCTCCGAGCCGTGACGGCTTTCCAGACCGCTCACGACCTGACTCCGACGGGTGCCGTCGATGAGGGCTTGTACACCTCGATCGTTACGGGCAAGAAACCACACAAGGCCAAGGCCGAGGCCCCGGCGAAGGCCCCGGCTGAGAAGAAGCCCGCTGCGAAACCAGCGGCCAAGTCGACGGCGGCGAAGAAACCAGCCGCCAAGAAGGCCCCGGCTAAGAAGCCCGCGGCCAAGAAGGAGTGACCATGAAACTCGACCTCGACCAGATCCGCGATGTCGCAGAACGCGCCCTGTCCACGTATGTCCAAAGCGTGGTCGGCCTCTGGGTCGCCGGGACCATGACCGACCTGAGCCTCTCGGCGGTCAAGGTGCTCCTGGTGGCAGCAGCCCCGGGTGCCCTGTCGATCATCAAGGGCTATGTGTCAAGTGTGTTACCGATCGGTGACAAGTCAGCGTCGATGGTAGCGATGGGCAAGCCCGCCGGTTCCGAGGCCGACTCGGGTATGTACGACTGAGATGTCCCTCACCGACGACGTCGCCAAGGCCCACCCATCCTCGACCGATCTCCATGAGGTCGGGTCGACCGGGCTGGTCCAGTACGGCGGCGAAGTCCGTGAAGACTTCCTCCGGCAACTCCAAGGCAAACGGGGCTACGCCACCTACCGGGAGATGTCCGACAACCACCCGGTTGTGGGGGCGATCCTCTACTCGATCGAGATGCTGGTCCGGGGCGTCGAATGGACGGTGACGCCCTCCGACCCGAACGACCAGCGGGCCGTGGACGAGGCGACATTCGTGTCGACCTGTATGACCGACATGAGCCATTCCTGGCCGGACACCCTGTCGTCGATTCTGTCGATGCTCACCTTCGGCTACTCGTACAACGAGATCGTCTACAAGCGTCGGCTCGGGGCTGAACGGGACAAGTCGTCGGAGAAATCGGACTACAACGACGGACGCTACGGGTGGCGCAAGTGGCCCATCCGCGACCAGTCGACGATCACCCGGTGGAAGTTCGACGACGCCGGGGGGATCGACGGAGCCTGGCAGTTGGACACCAACTCGGGGTCCGGCGAGGTGTTCCTCCCGATCCAGAAGTGCCTCCTGTTCCGCACGACGACGAAGCGAAACAACCCGCAGGGCCGGTCGATCCTCCGCAACGCCTTTGTCCCGTGGTATTTCCAGAAGCGCATCGCTGAGATCGAAGCCATCGGTATTGAGCGTGATTTAGCGGGCATGCCTGTCGCCCTGGTCCCGCCCCACCTCCTCAGTGACAACGCGACCAGCCAGGAGACCTCGGCGCTGACCGAGATCAAGCGGATCGTCCGCAACATCCGACGGGACGAGCAGGAGGGCATCGTCTTCCCGTTGGCCTACGACCCGGACACGAAGCAGTTGGCCTACGACCTGAAACTCCTCTCGACCGGTGGGCGACGGCAGTTTGATACCAACGCAATCATCGCCCGCTACGACGCCCGCATAGCGATGTCGTGCCTCGCCGACTTCATCCTCCTGGGCCACGACAAGGTCGGAACCCAGGCCTTGTCGGTTTCCAAGATTCAACTGTTTGCCGACGCGTTGGAGACCTGGGTGGCCGGTATCGCAGATGTCATCAACACCCACGCGGTGCCCAGGCTGATGCGCCTCAACGGCGTGGAGCCGTCGCTGTACCCGAAGTTGGACTACTCGACGCCACGCCAGGTCGACATCTCGGTCATCGCCGACTACGTCTCCAAGTTGACCGGGGCCGGGGCGATCCTCCCCGACGAAGCCCTGGGCGAGCATCTGCGCTCCATCGCAGGGCTTCCGCAGGAGGAATCCGAGGCGGTCTGATGCCCGGGACAGTACGGGTCGGTAGGCCGAACCGTATCCGGCACATTCCTCTGTCCTGGCCGGTGGCCAAGGCGAGGTCCAACCACCAACCCAAGTTCCGTCCGGTTGGCGACGCCAAACTCCGAGGGCGGGAGCAGAGCGTGGGACGGGTCATGGAGGAGATGTTCTCCGCTATGCCGTCGCCGGAGGGGTGGATCAACGGGCGCATGACCTCAGGCGAATACCTGACCCGCGCCAAGCGGGTCGCCGAGCCTTATGTCACGGAGATCGCCGAGATCCTTCAACCCACGTTCAACGAGGCTGCGATCATGGGCCAGGACCGGATCAGAGCCAGCGTCAACGAACAACTGAAACGGCTCGGGAGTCGGCTTCGCCTCACCGACGCCAAGGGTGAGGTCACCAAGCGCCGCCGGGTCGAGGAGGTCGGGATTGAACACCTCGAACGCCACCCGCAGAGCCGGTGGGCACCGATAGGGGAGGAGGCGTTCGACACCGTCAACGCCGCTTCGGTCGAGTACGCCGAGTTCCGTTCCGGCACCCTGGTCACCGGCATGTTGGAGGAACAGCAGCGGGTGGTGCGTGACCTGATCGGCGAGTCGTTCACCACCGCCCAGACGTTCGAGACAGGCCGCAGCGTCGTCGGGTTGACCTCCCAGCAGACCGCCTCGGCGTTGCTCGAAATGCTCGACGAGATGTCACCGTCGACTCCGCTGGCCCGCAACCTGGCGTCGTTCCGTGGCGTCAACGCCCACGGTCTGACCCATCCCTGGGAGCGGGCGGTGGCCCGGTTCGCCGAACGGGAAGCCGACGCCCTGGCCGCTCGGGGGATAACCGGGGCGAAGGCCTACGGCAAGGTCCAGGCCAAGAGCCAACGCTACGCCAACAAACTACGCCGGTCGCGTTCCCGCATGATCTCCCGCACCGAGATCAAGCGTGCCCAGGTCCAGGGGCAACTATCGTCGATGCGCCAGGCGGTCGACGACGGGTTGGCCGACCCTAGGACCGCCGGGAAGAAGTGGATCACCGGGGCGACCGATGTGTGCCCGATGTGCTCGGACCTCGGGTTCAGCAAGGCGATCCTGCTCGACCAGTCGTTCCACGGGGTTGGTGATGGCCCTCCGGCCCATCCGAACTGCCGGTGCGACCTCGACTTCACCCACGACATCAAGACCGCTCCCATCCCACGCGGTGCTGGCGACCCGAACTTCCGACCGGGCACCCCAGAGAATCCGATCACCTGGGAGTTCCCGTCGGGGTTCAAGACCCAGCCGTCGATCACCACTACGTTCAAGCCGCCAGGGTGGAAGCCGCCGCCGTCCATCCCGATCACCCCCCAGCCGCCAACCGTTCAGGCACCAGCGGGTCAGAAACCTGGCCCGCAGGCCGCCTACGACGACCCGCCTCCGCTGCCGAGCGCCAACAAACCTTCCTCGCCGCACACCGTCGCCGACGACATCAACTATCCCAACAGCAAGCAGTACCGGGAAGCGGTCACGCCGGTCGTCCAGCGGCTGGACGAGGTGCTTGTCCCGCCCGCACCGATCAGGGGCAAGACGACCAACATTCTGATCAAGAAGAAGAAGCCGGGGAAGCACGGCCCGGAGGGCACATTCGGGCCGTTCAAGTCGGGTCCGAAACCCAGAAGGCCGTCGTATCCCACGAGGCCGAGCCGCTATTTCAGAGACGCAGATACAGGTGAGCGTTACCTGCTCCCCGAAGACGAGTACGCCCGGCTCGTCATCAAGTACGAGGACGATGTGGCCAAGTACAACCAGGCGATCGAAGACTGGAAGATCCGCTACGACGCGTGGCTCGACGACGAGGGGGTCGCACAGATCACGATTCAAGACGACCCCTCGAAGATGAAGAGTCTGGGTTTCCGGCAGAACACCTTTGCCCACGAGTACGGGCACCGGCTCGACATTGTGGTCGACCCCGATGCGACATCTGTCTGGACAGGCACCACGTTCCGCACCGACGACATGATGAGGGTAGCCCGCAAGATCGTGAAGGACGGGGGGGCTGCCGACGTCCTGTCCATCCCCGTGTCGGCGATGCCCGCCGAGCATCAAGTGTTGTGGGGGTTCTTCCTGGAAGCGACCAACTCCCAGGCGGCCCGCCGGATCATCCAGTACCACATGGCCCGAGCCAGGGCGTACCCGTCCCTCGGAGCGGATGTCCTTCAGCGCCTCGAAGAGCAAGCCCAGTACTACATCGACTACTGCCTGGGCGCGGACGAACTGTGGGCGCGGGCCTTCAACCAGTGGTTCGCCACCCGGCACGGAACCGCAGTGATGATCGAGGACATGGCTATCCAGGCCAGCGGGTCGATGGCCACCAGCGCCGGACCAGGCGAGGCGATCTGGAATGGGTTTCAATGGAGGCAGGACGAGTTCGACGAAATCATCGCACCCTTGGTCGAGAAGATCCTGCGAGCGAGAGGAAACATCCTGTGAGTGACATGGAACCACCGTTCGAGGAAGTAGCCGCAGCGGAGGGCATGAGGTTTGATCTGGTCCTCAACGCGGACGGCACCCCCAAGTGGGGTGAGGCCAACCGCGACTACGTCGACCTGCTCATAGCCCGGCAGGGGTTCCCCGTCCGAGGCGAGGACACCGACACGGCCGATGAGTTAGAGTCCCCAGCATGACTAACCTTGTCGACGCCTATGGCGAAGTGGTCACCAAAGCCGAGATGAAGACCGATGACGGGTTGGAATACCCGGCCAAGGCCTACGCCTATGTTGGCGACCCCGATGTGGTTTCCACATGGAAGTTGCGGCTCTGGGAGACACCCGAACTGAAAGAAACCCGGCGGCAGATCGGCATGGCCGTGGCCGCTCTCGGGCCAGGGGGTTTCCGAGGCAACCGGGTTCAGATCCCAGCCGATGATCGAGCAGCCGTCAAACGGCGGGTGCTCAACGCCTGGCTGAAAGTCTGGCCCGACAAGGAACGCGCCGACGCGCCGCGTGTCCTCCTGTCGACCAACCGGGTGACCCACACGGCGACTGATGCGCGTCAGACGATGATGGAGCGGCTGTACGAGGGCCACGGGCAGAAGACGGCGGCTGCCGATCGGCGGCAGCAGTTCTTGAGTGACGGGGAGGTACACCCCGCGGCCAACCTGAACGAGCAGACCGAGGTCGAGGCCGCCGGTTACGACGAGTGGGAGAAGGACCACGACTACGGCGACACCGCCGGTGGCCAGGACGCCATGACGCACCTGCTGATGGCGTACCGGTTGATGATCGACCACCCGGAGTGCGAGCCGCTCCTCGCTCCACTCATGGAGATCATCCACGCCAAGCAGGAGTTGATGACGGAGGTGATGGAGCCTGAGGTTCCGCTGGTGCTCATCGAGGAGCAGAAAGACATCCGTGAGGAGGGTGGGCAGTTCTGCGTCTACTCGACGAACGGGCGGGCGTTTGGGTGTTACGCCTCGGCCGATGAAGCCCGGAACCGGCTAGAGCAGATCGAACAGTTCCGAACCGAGCGGGTGGCGTCGGCGTCGACCGAACAACTCGCCGCCGACCACGACCACCTCCACGCCATGACGCGGGTGGCCGAACCTCATGTGATCGTTCACAACCTCATCGAGGAAGAACTGGAATCCCGTGGTGTCGCCCCGCCGTATCTCCTGGGCGACGTCGAAGACAAGTTGGCGATGATCGGCACCCAGATGGGTGGGCTGCTGCCGCTGGCGAAGCAGGCCGAGCACCGGTACACCCTCGGCCCCGTCTACGTCCCCGACATGGAGGATGCCCACGGGGAGTTCACCGACCCGGACACGCTTCAGAAGGCGCTGTGGGATTGGGTCCGCAAGGACGACCGGCGCATCTTCATCCAGCACTCTGACAAGGTGGCGGGCGAGATGGTCGAGGCCTTGACTTGGCCGTTCCCCATCGAAGCCGACATGGAGGTGCCGGACCAGGGTGTCACCAAGCAGGTCTTCCCCGCCAACACGCCGTTCCTGGGTGTGGTGTGGGAGCCGTGGGCGTGGGACTTGGTCAAGGCTGGGGAGTTGCGGGGTTACTCGATCGGTGGGCGTGCCCGCCGGGTCGAAGCGGATCTCCCCCAGGCTGCTCTCGTTTGACGCCTCCCAGGCCCACAGAGGGGCGATCTGGGGGGATTCCAGGGTAGTTCCGCAGGGTTATGCCATCCCCGGAGTGGCTCGCCTTAGAACGGCGTTATGCGGGCCGGGGGATCGGTCAGGAAGGTTCGTCTTCCGAGGGGCCGAACGTCGCCGGGAACTCGACGACCTCGCCCTGGGCGGCGAGCGGAACGGGCACCTCGATCTCGGACAGGGTGAGTGGCACCTCGTCGACGTCGATGAGCATGATCCCGGTCCCGCCGATGAACGGCGACTCGACGGCCCCCATCGTGGTCAACACAGCGGGCAGGAGTTCCGCTGGTTCGTCGACGTTCATGTCGGCCACGATGAAAGTCAGGCGGCGGTAGACAGTCATTGACTGTCGTCCGATGAAAGGCCCGGGCGACCCAGGGCACCCCGGATCGCCTCGGCAACGTGCCGGATGATCTCGGCGGGGACTGAGCCGTGCCTGCCGAACTTCTCGGCGACGTAGCGCGTGGTCAGTGTCCCGTTCTTCGCCATGACATAGGTCTGGCCGATCGGATCGGTGGGCAGCCACACCGTGACCACGCAGTATTCCTCGGCCGAGCCGCCGCCCATGAACCCGTCGTGGGGGAGATCGGCGACCAGAACCGAGTACCGCCAGCCGTCGCCAGGTTGGATCTCATGGACGAGGGGTAGTCCCACCTGGCCGTTGTTGGCGCTCATCGGTTGATCACCGGCATGATCGTGTCGAGCACCTGGGCGGTGGCTTTGAGGGAATAGTCGTTGACCAGCCGCTCGGCTTCGGCCCGGCTGATCTGTTCGGCCTGCTCGGCCTCGACCAAGGGGCGCAGTTCGCAGCAGCACTCCAACTGGCCGTCGTCGTCGTAACAGGTCGCCTTGTGGGCGACCTCGGGTGGGCGGTTGACATTCATGGCATCTCCGTTTCGTCGGTCAGATAGTAGGGGCCGAGTGGGTCACTGTCGTACCTGTCGACCCGGCCCCGGAGCCACCAGCCGAACCCGGCCAGGGCGACCGGCGCGATGATGAACTGCCACAGCGGGTTCGTCATGTAGAGGACGGCGATCACGACGCCACCTTCTCAGGCTGGAAGATCGGACGGTTGACTTCCAGCACCTCGGCGAGGATGCCGTCGTACCGTTCGGACCTGTCGGCCCAGCCGAACGGCTCGGGGGTTCTCCGAGAACGCCCACCGGGTTCATGGATGCGCCGGGCGATCGTCCAGCCGTACTGCTTGAAGTCGACGACGTAGGTGCCGTTGTCCCCGTTGTCGGTGTCCAGGGTCCGGCACTTGCCGATCCCGAGGCTCAGGGTGCCGCCGAACCAGTTGCCGATGATCTGGCACAGGCGGGCGACTCCGTAGTCGTCGGGCCGGACGCCCAGTTGCTTTGCTGCGTCGAGGAAGGCGGTGACCGAATCCGGTCCACCGTTCCAGTGGAGGTAGATCCCGACCGAGTCGGGCTGGACCGTGTTCCAGTTCTCCTCCTGAAATGCTATTACTGCTCTGTTACCCATGATGGGCCTCCAGTCTCGTTGTGGCTATCAGGTGGTGGTATTCGATAATCGTCTGGTGTCGCCACGACTCGCCGTCGAGGTCGAGGCCCAGGGCCAGGAAGTCCCGGTGGACGTTGCGGCGCATCTTCTTCAGGATCGCCCCGACTTGACGCTCGGTGGCCCTGTGGGTCTGGTAGAAGCCCCTCATGTAGTGCCGGTACCCGTATGCCCAGAAGTAGGCGTGGCCCTTGTAGTCGACGGTGCCGACCCGGGCCTCGTCGTCGCGCAGGTATTGGAACTCGTCGGTGACGGTGGTGGTGCTCATGCTTTCACCAGATCCTCGCCCGCCCAGGGGGTTTCGGTGCGGGCGCTGAACGCCGCGTAGTAACGCTGGCGATCGGCGGGGCTGAACTGCCACAGGCCTCGATCTTCCAACTTGTAGTGGTCGCGGGAGCAGGAACCGATGGACTCGGTACAGCCGTTCTCGTCCATCGGGGTGACGATGTAGACCTGTTCGCCGTCGTGGATGATGGCCACCGTCACCGGGTTCTCCCCGAGTGGCCCGGTGACCGTCACCAAGGTTGGTTCCGGGGAGGGGATGGTCGAGGCGTCGACGTCGTATTCCTCGCCGCGCTGGGTGTTGAGGTATTCGGCGTGCTTCGACTCCGGCCGGTTGCGGATGAACTCGATGCCCTCAGGCGTCGTGTCGAGGGAAGTCAGGTAGAAGAAGTCGTCGAGAACCTTGACGATCGCTTCGTGTCGCTTCCCGTTGTAGCAGATGATCATGCCGGGTTCGAGGGCGTTAGCCCCGACCTTGACGGTGTCGACGATCGACAACGTGGTGGAGGTGCTGCGCTCGACCCAAGTCCGGGCCTGGGCCAAGGTGTCGAAGCAGGCGCCGGAGCCGTCCAGTAGTTGGACCTCGTAGCAGAGGCGCGTCCCATAGCGGTCGACGCTTGGCTTTAGGTGGCCGACCTGCTTGCTGTCGACGGTGATCGGGCGGTCGAACCGAGGATCGCCCCGGTGGATGACTGCGTTGGTTTTCATAATGGCTTTCTCCTTTGTTGTTGTTCCCATCGTCACCGTCGAGGACTCGAACCTCGATGTCTGCCTGTCGGCGGTGGTGCGGTCGGTCATCAGACGACCTCCTGACCGGCGTCGGTGAGTTCGACGTTCTCGTTGGGCCGCACGAAGGCGAGGACAGTCTGGCCGTCGTTGAGGTTCGTGTGGTCGCCGAGGCGTCGCCCGTGGAACAGGTCGCTCGGCTGCGTGGCCCTCTCGGGGTCTGTCCCGATGACGACGATGGTGGTCCCGTCGCCGTCGGCCTGCCACTGTGCGAGGCGCACGAAAGCGTCGAAGTGGGTGCGGGTGATGTCGTTCATTACTTGACCTCCGTGTTGTTCGGGCAGGTGGTGACGAGGAAGTGCGGGAAAGCCTCGGCGATTCGGTTACGGACCACGTTGGCGAGGAACCAGCGACCAGTCCGCTTGCTCTTGGTGTAGGCCACCTGCCCGTGACATGCCGCGCACCGGAAGATGGAGGCGTTACCGGCCTGCGAGATGACCCGCTTGCCCGAGTCTGTCGTCCAGATTTGGACCGTGACGCCCTGGCGCTCCGCGAAGCACGAGTTGCAGGTGGTGACCCACTGGCCGTCACGGCTCTTGTGGAGGATGTCCGTTAGTTCGCCGCAGAACTGGCACGGCTTCATGCCGTGCTTGGCTACCTGCGGGAAGTAGGTGATGGTGCTCATGCTGCCTCCTCGGCTTCTAGTTCGTCCCAGGTCTTGAAGACGATGTGGCTGGTGCCCCGCTCGATCGCGTGGACCAGGTTCTTGCCCGTCGAGTGGCTGATGATGCCCTCGTCGGTCTGGATCTCGAAGGTGCCTGCCCGGTGGCTGCCCCGCCCGCAGACCGTCGCTGCCAGGGCGATGATCTCGGCGAGGCCCATGTCCCGGTCGAGGTGGGTCGAGAACTCGTGGACGTTGAACGTGGCGAGGCGGTTGCTCTCGGCCTTCTTGAAGAAGTCGACCCGGCCGCCAGCGGCGAAGATCGGGTTCTGGTCCTGGTGGTGGTCCTCGCGCATGCCTGGATCATAGGGGGGCCTAGGGACAAGGGGCAAGTCAATCCACGGGATTCGGCGAGGGATCGCCCCACCCGCAGAGGGGCGCTCTACGGCGATCACCCTGGGCGGGGGGATAACCCTGTCAAACCAGGCCAGAAGCGCCCCAGAGCGCCGTTATGCGGGTCTCCGGGGCTGTCAGCCATCAGCCACCACCATGCCCGGCGATTGGCGGCTGCTGCCGAAACCCTCCGGCAGGTCGTAAGCCACGTTGCGTCCGTAGTCCATGCCCAACTTGACGCCCCGCTTCCGCATCGGGGCCTTGCCCGCTGGATAGACGTAGAGCCAATACTCGTTGGCCGTGTCGACCAGTCGACCCTCGGCGGGGAACAGTTGGACCGCTTCACGGTCGGCTCCCACCACCTCGTCCTTGATCTGTTGGAGGTGCCGCCAGGGGACGTGCGGCGTGCGGTTGTGGTTGTGGACTGCCAACTCGACGAACCCGTCCCGGCTGCCGTCGAGGAGGTGGACGTTGACCGTGTAGCGGTCGTTGCCCCAGGTCTCGTCGGAGATGAGTTGGTCGAGGGCTTCGTCACCGATGTCGGGGAACTTGGCCCGGACCATCTCGGCGACCTCGGCTCGCTTCTCCTCGCGGTACCACTCGGGGTCTTTGACCAACGGCTGCCAGACCTTCTTCGGGGTCGGCTTCTTCTTGCTCATGTGGTCGCCTCCTCCGGGTCGTGTTCGAGGTTGTCGATCACATCCCGCATCAGGCCACGGAGCGTCTCGGTGATCTCCGCATACCAGATGTCGTAGGCGACGCCGTCGTCCTCGACGGGGACTCTCTCGAACTTGTGCTCCAAGAGGTAGGCCTTGACGTAGGCCTGGGTGTCGGGGTCGTCGACTAGCAGTTGCGACAGTCGACGAACCACCTCGTCTCGCTGGGTGGTGCTCATGCTGCTTCTTCCTTCCTGCGTCGGGCCTCGACCCGGCGCTGCTTTGTGGTTAGACCTCCCCAGATGCCGAACCGCTCCTTTGTCTCGATCGCATGACCGAGGCAGTCGGAGCGGACCGGGCACCCGGCACAGATCACTTTGGCTTCGTTGCCTGACTCGCCGTGGTCGATGAAGAACAGCGACGGGTCAGCGTCGGCGCAGGCTGCGTCGACCGCCCAGGGGGTCGGGACGAGGTCGCGCAAACCGACCCCGTCGATGAGTTGGTTGTCGGAGGCGGCCATTATCGGTCGTCCTCGACTTCGGCGTCGCAGATCGGGCAAGCGCCGTTATCGCGTCGAAGCATCCTGCGCCCGATGTACCAGGAACAGGAGCGGCAGCGGACAACGCCACGCAGGTGCCGGTTGTCGGTTCTCGGCCTCGGGAGGTCGAGCGGGTCGTGAATGGTGGTCATGGAATCTCCTCTCGGTTGTACCCATCCCCACCAGTTTACCAGATGGGGGGGCTAGGGATAAATCGCACCTACCCCGGCCAAGTCTCGACCTGGGCGTTTGCTCCCGATCGGGCCGTGTTTGCCCTGGTCAAGAAATCTTTGGAGAAATCTTTGGCGGCTCGCCCTGGGTGACCCCCGAACAGGACCGTCACAGGGGGTGGTTAGGGTTACTCTTGAACCGGTGGTCGTTTCGACCAGCCAACCCGAGACAAGGAGATCCAGTGGACCCCTACGAAGCAGCCGAAGAAATCGAAGCGTTGTCCGAGTCGCTTCTCGACGCCCCGGAGGTGGGCCTCGCCGATCTGATCAAGATGGCGAACCTCCTTGATAACGCCAACCGCAACATCCGAGCAGCGACCTCGGCGGTCAAGACCCGAGCCGCTCTGGAAATGGAAGACCAGGGTGAGCAACGGGTTGTTCTCGACGACGGCATCGTCGCTGAACGCACCGGCAACTGGAAGCGGGTCGACATCGACCGGGAAGCCCTGGTGAAGTTCGTCGACCATGCGGCCCAGCGGGAAGACCTGCGGATCGACAAGGCCACCGGAGCGATGCGCTCATCCGATGAGGTGGCGCTGGACCTCCACAAGCGGTGCTTCCGGCCCGAGCCGAGATGGACCGAACTGAAGAAGGTCGGCGTCGACGAGGATGAGTATTGTCGCCGCGAGTGGCAGGCGTCCATCAAGATCATCACTGCGCGGAGGGTCTGATGAGCACCGATCTACTCCCGATGTCCGAGGCCGCGTCGTTCGACCTCATCGTGCGCCAGGCTGATGTACTGGCCAACTCGACGATCATCCCCAGCGCCTACCGCAAGAAGGCAGCCGACATCGTGGCTGCTGGTCTGGCGGGACGGGCCTACGGTTGGGATGCCGTCACCTCGATGCGCCAGTTCCATGTCATCGAAGGCACCGCCACCATGCGACCCGAGTCGATGCTCGGCCTCGTCCGGCAGGCAGGCCACTCGGTCACCGTCGAGGTCAACCCGGACGGGGCGGTCGCCCACGGCACCCGGGCCGACACGGGCGACGAGCACTCAGCGTCGTTCACGATGAGCGACGCCAAGGCTGCGGGGCTGGCCGACAAGCGCAACTGGAAGCAATACCAGGACGCCATGTTGACTTGGCGGGCCGTGGCGAAGTTGTGCCGTGTCCTATTCCCCGACGTTGTACTGGGGGCCGGTTACGTCCCCGAGGAACTCGGAGCCGAGGTCGACGCCCAGGGCGACATCATCGAAGCCGAGATTGTCGACGACGACCTGATGCCGGTGGCTGAAGCCAAGCACGCCGTCCTCGACGCGGTGGGTGGTGACATGGAGCAGGCGAAAGACGTTTGGGCCGACACCTTCGGAGACAACATCCCGAACCGAACCGCTGTTGCTGAACTACTGGAGGGCCTATCATCAGTAGCCCCGCTTGACTCTGATGGGCAGTAGTTGAATCGCAGCCGGGACGGCGGTGAGAGAAAGACCCGCCGTCCCGGCCGCAACGGGAATGAGGAAGGGAGTCCTCGATGAACAAACCTAGCCGACTGCGCCGACGATGGCTGAAGAACGAGGTGGTCGTCTTCCCGACGGTTGTCCTGGCCGAGCGACTATCCCCAACCGCTCTACGCCTGTGGATAGCCCTGGCCCAGTTTGCCAACGACGAGCGTCAATGTTGGCCGTCGAGGCGGCGGCTCTTGGAGATGATGCCCGAGGGCACGGCCCGCGCGACTCTACGTCGGGCACGGCGGGAGTTGGAAGATGCCCACCTTCTCGAAGTGGAGCGCCGGACCGACGATAAGACGGGACGCGAAACCACCCCGCTTTACACCCTTCTCGTCCCGGTGGGGGAGGGGGACGAAACGGTCCCCCACGGGGAGGATGAAACGGGCCTCCTCCGAGGGGGTCGAAATGGGCCTCCCTTGAACCTAACCAATGAACTTGAACAGAAAGAAGAAGGGCAAACCGATGAGGTTCGGATCATCTTCGACGCTTGGACTGAATCGACGGGCCGCAAGCGATCCAAGTTGGACGACAAGCGGCGGCGGTTGATTCGGCGCTCGCTCGAACAGTTCCCTGTCGAGGATCTACTCGACGCGGTAGTCGGCTGGCGTCACGAGCCGTTCTACTGTGGCGAGAATGACCGGGGCCGCACGTTCAACGACCTGGGGCTGCTGCTCCGCGACGCCGAGCACATCGAGCGGTTCCGCGACCTGGCTCGCCGCGAAGCGACGACCGTCGAGCCGGTCAACCCGAACGAACGGCGGGACTCCGACGGGGTAGTGACCCACCGGTTCTACTCGGGCACCGGGTGGACGACGATGAACGACTTAGGCTGATGATCTACCGGATTGTGGCCTGCGGAATCGGGTCGGCACTCGTCCTCGCCGGAGCCTGTAACCAGCCTGACGTCGATCCCCAGACAGCCCCTCTGACGGTTTCCACAACCGTTGCGCCCCTGCCATCCGTAACGACGACAACAGCCCCACCGGTTCCCAGGCCCGCACAGATCACCCTTGCCCCACCGACTGCGACCGTCCCAGCCGTTACCCAGCGCCAGTACCCGATGTATGAGCGAAGCCCCGAGGTCGTCGAACTACAGATGGTGCTCGACCTGAAATCCGTCGACGGCGTGTACGGGCCGAAGACTCGCCGCGCCCATGTCGCCTATCTCGGCGGGCCGTTGGTCGCCCTGTCGGTGTTCTACCCTGAGTTCGACAACCTCGACACGGGGTCAGCATTGGCCCGGCCTTCCCTCGGTGAACTCGTCCGGCGGCACTTCCGACCCGTCGACCACCCGTGGGCGTTGCGCGTCGCGTTCTGCGAGTCGAGCGCCCAGCCCTCGGACGTCTCCTCGGTGGAGGTCTCGTCTGCCCTCGCCCTGGGTTGGTTCCAGCACCTGGCCAAGTTCTGGACCGACCGGTCGGCGGCAGCGGGGTGGTCCGGCCATCATCCGTTCCACGGCGAGGCGAACGTCGCTGTCGCTGCCTGGTTGTTCTACGAGGGCGGCGGCGAGCGGCATTGGAATCCGAGCCGAACCTGTTGGGAGGAAGAATGACCGAGTGGAAGGTCACCAAACTACCGAAGGCGATCCCCGAGGGACGCGACGAACAGGGACACCTCCTCCGACCTGTGGTGGGGACCGCGTACAAGCGACGCATCAAGCGCCGGATGAAACGCAACCGCAGGCCGAAGGATAGGAGGCGACCGTGAGACGACTGCTGTACGCGGCCTTCGTGGCCGTGCTGGTACTAACCCTGTGGACAATCCGGCCAGCGGGAGCCGACCACGACCAGGTCTACGCTCCATGTGACCCGAACGACGAGCGTCCGTGGCAAGAACAGATTTGGTACATCGACTACCAGACCGGTGACATGCTCCGATACGACGACCCCTGGTGGGCCGTGAAACCGTGGCCGCACCTGATGACCAACTGGGGCCACCAATGCGCGCTAGGAGCGAGCGGCGTTTGGCAGGCCGCGCCGATAGATCCGCTACCGCACCCGCCGACGCACACGACCGAGACTCGGCCCCCAACCGGCACGACGACCACGACGACGACGACAACCACAGTCACGCCGACGACCACTACAACTCAGGCTCCGGTTACCACGACAACCGTGGAACCCACGACCACGACCACTCAGCCGCCCGCCCCTACCACCACTACGACCATCCCAATAGATCCCGAACCGGAACCACCGGAGGACGAACCGCAACCACTTCCCGAGGTCGTCGTGCCCGACGGCTACGACCTGTGGGACGCCGAGTACGAGGGCTGGCCGTTCGAGCAGACGGTCATCCTGCTGGAGGACCGGTACCCGCCTGGTACACCCGGCAAGGTTCATTTCCGTCTGTCGGCTGCTGTCGAGTTCCTGCGGGGGGGCGGGATGATCGGTGGCCTCGACTTCCTCTGGGACAGCAACGGTTAGATGAAGCGCACCCCGCTGAATCGTAAGACACCGCTGCGGTCGCGCAGCCAACTGAAACGCAAGACCCGCCTCCGGTCGAGAAGCAAGAAACGGCAGCGCGACGCGGGGCAACGTCGGGTCATGGTTCGTGATGAACTGGCCCGGCGGGAACTGTGTGAGGCAGGGGCGCGGATCTACCAGCACCGGTTGGAGACCCACGGGAGGGCGAACGCCGACCGCCTCAACACCCACGCCTATCGGTGCGGTGGGTTGGCCGTCGACCTCCATGAACCGCTGACCAGGGCCAGGGGCGGCTCGATCCTCGACCCGGCGAACACGGTGGCCGTGTGCCGGGCCTGTCACGATTGGATTCACGACAACCCGACCTCGGCAACCAAGGTCGGGCTGCTCAAGTCTGCTCCCATCGGGGGCAGTTTCCGGTTCTTCTAGGAGACCCAGGGCTGGGCCTGGGAGCGGTTAGGCTAGGGGGATGTCAATGGTACAAGCCGAGACGGTGACCCTCGAAGACAACACCCGGCCCTGGACGGCCAACGCGGAGCGCCGCTGGCACCACATGAAACGCGCGCAAGAAGTCGGCGAAGCCCGCAAACGCTGGTACTGGCTGGCCCGCTTGGCGAAGACACCGCTGTATGAGCGGGTCATCATCGAGGCCACCCCGCTCCAGAAGAACCGACGGTGGGAAGCCGATGTGGCGGCCTGCTACCCGACTGTCAAGGCGGCGATCGACGGGCTGGTCGACGCTGGCGTGTTGGGGGGCGACAGCCCTGCTCATGTCCGCAAGATCATCTTCAACGCCCCACAGACGGCCACCACCGAAGGGCTGCGGTTGAAGATCACCCCGGACGAGTTATGAACGAGCCGTTTTCCGAGGAGGTGAAGCAAGCCAACCTGGCTCAGATCCTCGATCTGAAACGCCGGTTGGCAGAGCGAGACTTCAGCGAGGTCGAAGACCTCGACGAGGAGGGGGAGGTCGTCGACATGGTCGAGGCCAAACGCCAGGCGTATGAGGACAAGTTCGGATCAGCACACCCGGTGCTGGCCCCACCAAGCCGCCGAGACATCGACGGCTAACCAGAGAAAGAGACACGACAGATGGCATTTGACAACACCGTGACCCTTGTGGGCAACATGACCCGCGACCCGGAACTCAGGTACACCGCCAACGGGGTTCCCGTGGCGAGTTTCGGCTTGGCCTGGAACCGCAAAGACAAAGACGACCAGGACATCGCATCGTTCTTCGATGTGACCTGCTGGCGTGATCTCGCCGAGCATGTCGCCGAATCCCTGGGCAAAGGAACCAGGGTCGTGGTCTACGGCCGTATCGAACAGGACACTTGGGAGAACAGCGACGGCGAGAAGCGATCCAAGGTCAAGGTCGTGGCCGAGGAAATCGCCCCGTCCCTGAGGTGGGCGACCGCCACCGTCGAGAAGACTTCTACCGGGGCGAAGAAGGGTGCCATCGACGCTGACGTTCCACCGGAGGGGGAGCCGTTCTGATGCCCGCCGGGCCAATCGTCCAGGGCGAGGTCGAGGAACTGCTGTTCCGACTCGGTGCCCAACTCGAAGAAGGAACCGAGAACTACGAGAAGTTGGCCGAGGAACGTGCCGTGGCCGAAGCCGATTACAAGGAACGGTACTGGACCGCCCTGGTGCGGATCGTCGACTCGGCGACCGGCAACGGCCCACGGTGGACGGCAGCGCAGAAAGAAGCCCGGGCGGGGCTGATGGCCAAGGAAGAACAGCGACGGTTCAAGTTGTTGGAGGCCCGAGAGAAGGCCGCCCAGCAGTCGCTCATCACCATCCGCGCACGGATGGATTCACTACGAACAGTCTCGGCCAACGTCCGAGCGATGGGAGGCTAAGTGGAACCCAAGACCACCACTACCGAAGCCCTGGTGGGCGAAGCCCAACGCCTCACCCAGGAGTTGCGCGATTACCAGGAGGGGATGGCCAACACGGGGCGGGTCAGGCGTGCCCTCTGGCAGGTGCTCAACGACCGGGGCATCTCCCAGAAGCGCATCGCCGACGCCTGCGGGGTGGTCGAGCACACTGTTTACACCGAACTACGCAAACATCGGGAGGCCGCAGCATGAAGGAGTGGATCAGCAACATCGCCAACGGCGACGGGGAAACCGTTTCGGTCACCGTCGGCCCGCCTCCCGACCCGCCACCCACCGACCAGGACTACGAGATGGTCCCCGTCGACGGGATACAGCCGCACCCGGACAACGCCCGACGGGGGAACCTGCCGCTGATCCGCGAGTCGATCCGAGCCAACGGGTTCGTGGGGGCTTGTGTCGTTCAGCGATCCACCGGCAACATCATCGTCGGCAATCATCGCTACCTGGCTGCCGTCGAGGAAGGCATGACCGAGATCCCGGTCGTGTGGGTCGACAAATCCGACGCCGAGGCCCGCCGGTTGCTGTTGGCCGACAATCGGACCGCCGACATCGCCTCCTACGACGACGCTTCCCTGGTCGAACTTCTCACAGCGGTAGCCAGGGAAGACCTGTTCGGCTCCGGGTTCACCGCCGAGGATCTCGAACTGCTGATGATGACCAGCGACGTCGACGCCTCCCTCGCCGACCTGGAAGTCGAGTACCCGCTGAACGACGAAGCGGAGAGGGGCCTGTGGCGTCGCATCCCCGTCAGCCTCCCGCCCGGGCTGTACGAACAGTGGACCTCCTGGTGGGCTGGCCTGCCCGGTGAGGACGACATCGAGAAAGCCCGGAACCTGATTGAGCGGTAACAGCCTCGACCGACTCCGGGTGCTGACCTCGTTCCACTTCTTCAGAACCCGCGACTTCGACGACATCGTCGAACGGCTGTCGATCAACGACGTCCCGCCGGACATCTTCGCCGACTCCGGGGCGTTCTCCGCTTGGACCCAGGGCGCAGAGGTCACCGTCGACGACTACACCGAATGGCTCCACAAATGGAAGCACTACTTCTCGGTTTACTGCTCCCTCGACGTGATCGACGATCCGGTAGCGACCGAGGCCAACCAGCGGGCGTTGGAATCCAACGGGCTGCTGCCCCTGCCGGTGTGGCACATCCGGTCGGATCGCAAACACTTCGAGGCGCTGTGCGAGGAGTACCGCTACGTCGCCGTGGGCGGGATGGTCGGGACGCGATGGACGCGGCTGATGCCGAAACTCACCTGGGCGGTTCGCCGGGGCCGGGAACTAGGCACCGTTCTTCATGGCCTCGGTGTTTCGGCACCCGGGGTGATTGGCTCACTCCCGCTGTTCTCGGTTGACTCGACATCTTGGACAGTGGCCTACCGCTACGGGCTGGTTTCGATCTGGGATGACAAGACAAATAGCCTGAACAAGGTGACCCTCGGCAAGCACGCCAAGTGGCAACACCACGCGGCGGCGGTGAGCCGCCTCGGGTTCTCGCCCGCCCGGTTCGCCAACCGGGAAGCAGACAGACATGAGCAGGCAGCCCTGTCGGCGGTGTCAACGGTCTTACAGGAACAACACGCCCGTCGCACGCTCGGCCTGGTGCCGTTGCCCGAGGGCGACAAACCGGAGGTCAAACCCGGGCAGGACGGGCTGCGCCTCTACCTCGCCGACCTCAGTATCGACAACTTCTCCAACGCAGCGCAGGGCCTACGGTCCTACCTGTCGTCGGTGGCAGCGTGAACGCCGCGCCGATCGACCGGGTCCGGGTGCTGCTCTCGTTTCACGCTTTTCGACGCCTCGACATGGAGGAGTTCTCAGCCTCCTGTGTGTTCGACGGGAAGCGTCCCGACATCTTCGCCGACTCGGGGGCCTTCTCAGCGTGGACCCAGGGGGCGGTCATCTCGGTTGACGACTACGCCGAGTGGCTTCACCGCTGGAAATCGGTGCTCAGTGTGTTCTGTAACCTCGATGTAATAGACGACCCGGTGGCCACCGAGGTCAACCAACGGGCGCTCGAATCCCTCGGCCTAGATCCCCTCCCCGTCTGGCACATCAGATCGGACCGCAGTCACTTCTACGACCTGTGTGACGAGTACCGGTATGTGGCCGTCGGCGGCATGGTCGGCACCCCTTGGAAACGGCTCATGCCGAAACTCGCCTGGGCGGTGAGGGAAGCACGCACCAGGGGCACGGTGCTTCACGCACTCGGGTTGACCAGTCACACCCCTCTCTCCAAGTTGCCGTTCTTCTCGGTCGACTCGTCGTCGTGGAACGCCGGGTTCAAGTACGGGACGGTCACCCTCTGGGACCGTCGCCACCACAAGATGCGCCGCGCGGCCCTGGGCGACGTCAAGAAGTGGGCGTCGCTGGCCGATGTGACCAGGCTGCTCGGCTTCGATGCCACCCGGTTCGCCAACCGCGACGCCATCCGAGAGGAGGTCGCAGCCATTTGTGGCCTGTCGGCCGGGTTCCAAGAAGCAGCCGCCCGCCGTCGACTCGGCCCGGTGACCTTGCCACCAGGGGGCAGGCCGTACACCAACTTCGGCGTCGACGAAGGCGTCAACCTGTTCCTCGCCGGGGGTGATCCCGCAGCGATGGCAGGCGTCTCCAAGGGTCTGAAGATGTTTCTGGCTGACAGCATCAGCCTCGACGTGAAGCATGTCCGAAACCACCTAGTCAAGGAGTTCACATGACCGACCACGTTCTCGCCATCGCAAGCGGTGGGATGGACTCATCGACGTTGTGCTACTGGCTGAGAGATCAGCAGAGGCTCGACCTGATCGTGTCCGTCGACTATGGGCAACGCCACCGCTGTGAACTCGACTCGGCCCGGGTGATCGCCTCCCATCTCGGGGTTCAACACCTCGTCCTCGACCTGACCGCCCTGGGTGCCCAACTCGGAGGCTCGGCCCTCACCGACGACATCGACGTCCCGCACGGCCATTACGCCGAGGACAACATGAAGATCACCGTGGTGCCGAACCGCAACATGATCATGCTGTCCGCAGCGGGGGGTATCGCCGTGGCCCGTGGTCTGTCGGCGGTCGTGACAGCGGTCCACGCCGGGGACCACTTCGTGTACCCGGATTGCCGCCCGGCGTTCATCGAGTCCTGCTCGAACACCTTGACGGTGGCCACCGAAGGGTTCGGCAACGTCGGCGTGGAGGCACCGTTCCTGATGATGAGTAAGGCCGAGATCGCTGCCCTGGGCGACCAACTCGGTGTGCCCTGGGCCGACACCTGGACCTGCTACGAGGGCGGCGAGGTCCACTGTGGGCGCTGCGCCACCTGCGTCGAGAGGATCGAAGCGTTCCACCTGGCCGAGGTCGAGGACCCGACCACCTACACCGACACCGAATACTGGAAGGAAGTTGTCGCAGGAGATACCGGGTGACCAAGAGGCTCGGCGGCTACCCGTGCTGCCATCGCCAATGGAAAGACGACGGGCGCTGTCGGTGGCTCCACGGCTACGACCGGATGGTGGAGATCACCTGGGAGGGCGAGAGGGACGAGCGGGGCTGGGTGGTCGACTTCGGCGGGTTGGCCGAACTCAAGTCGCTGCTCGAACTCCAGTTTGATCACACCACCCTGGTCGCATCCGACGACCCACACCTCAACACATTCCAGGAGTTGGAGAAGGCAGACGCGATGATCGTCCGGGTCATGGACCCGACGATGGAAGGCATGGCAGCCTGGGTTGCCGACTATGCGGCAAAGTGGACAGCCGCCCATGCCCCGAACGCCGAGGTGGTTCAGGTGACCTGTTGGGAGAACGAGAAGAACGCGGCCACGGTGCTGACGAAATGACCAACGCCCTGGCAGCCGCAGCGGACCTCGATACCCGCAAAGCGACGCTCGTCGTGTCGGAGATGTTCGGACCGACGTTCCAAGGCGAGGGGCCGTGGACGGGACGCCTCGCCGTATTCCTCAGACTGGGCAGATGTAACCTTGATTGCGCCTGGTGCGACACCCCGTACACCTGGGACTGGAAAGGCAAGAACGGAACGGTCTACGACCCGGCTGTCGAGTTGACCCGCATGACGGTACGAGAGGTCAGCACCCAGATCCGTGACCTGATGCGTAGGCCAAGCGCCCGGGTGGTGATCTCCGGCGGGGAACCCATGCTCCAACGCAAAGGCCTGGAAGCCCTGGTGTGCGAACTGCGCTCACTGATGGTGCCCAACATCGACATCGAAACGAACGGCACCCGCCCACCGATCGAGTCCGACTTCTTCGGCCTCGACGCGATCAACTATGTGATCAGTCCGAAACTCCCGTCGAGCGGCGTGTCCTGGGAACACAAGTGGTACGAGACAATCGACCTGTACCGGGAGCGGGCCTCGCTGGGCCATGCTGCGCTCAAGTTCGTCATCGCCGACGAGGTCGACATCGAGTGGGCCGACATCATCATCGACGCCTGCGAGTGGGATACAACAAGGGTGTGGCTAATGCCCGAGGGCCGGACCAGCGCCGAGTTGGATCGCAACGCCCAGATGGTCGCCGCCGAAGCCCTGGACATGGGAGCCAACTACTCCGACCGGCTCCATGTCCGGTTGTGGGGCGACGAGAGGGGGCGCTGACAGATGGACCCGCACCAGGCCGTCGAGGTGCTGCTCGACATGGTCGGCGAGAACCCGAAACGCGAGGGTCTGCTCGACACCCCGAAGCGGGTGTGTAAGGCGTGGAAGGAAATGACCGCCGGGTATGCGATGGACCCCGCCGAGGTGCTTTCCACCACGTTCGGGGAGACCTACGACGAGATGGTCGTGGTCAACGACTACCCGTTCGTGTCGCTGTGTGAGCACCATGTTCTGCCGTTCGCCGGGACGGCCAAGGTGGGCTACATCCCGGTCGCCGGGGTGGTGGGCCTTTCCAAACTGGGCAGGCTCGTCGACTGCTTCGCCCGCAGGCTTCAGATACAGGAACGCCTCACCAACGAGATCGGCGAAGCCCTTGACAGGTACCTGAACCCCCTGGGCGCAGCGGTGGTCATCACGGCCACCCACGAATGTATGGCTCACCGAGGGGTCAACAAGCCAGCGAAGATGGTGACCAGTTACATGAGCGGGGCCTTCAGAGAAGACGGAACGGTCAGAGGCGAGTTCTTCAGTCTCTAACGAATAGGCAAACCGGTGTCGCACCCGGCCCGTATTCTTGGGACGGGTTCAACACACAACCAAAGGAGCGACCCGGAATGAGCGAGATCGAAACGACAACCCGCAAGGGCGATCTACCACAACTGTTGGAGATGCTGAACGCCCAGAACGATGTGCGCTACGACGTAGTGGTTTCATCGTCGGGCCTTGAAATGCGGCGCGGCAACCTGCTGATCAACGAAGGCACCGCCCTCATCACCGATGACGGCGTGTTCACCAGGGACGCCGAACTGGCACCCACGCCGATCTTCGACGAGGGCGTGGCGCACCGGTTCGACATCCCGATGAAATACGTCCGCACCATGCGGGCACGGGTGCCGAGCGACGAGGCCGACATCGAGGCGGGCGCAGCGTGGTCCCCAGAGTGGGACGCCTGGACGCTCTACGACAGGAACGTCAACTACTGGCTGAAGGCCGACCCGTCCCGCCGTCACCTCGTGCGGGGCTTTCTCAAGCACAGTATCGGAAGTGAAAACGATGAGGTGGGCATCGCCCGCGCTTTCCTTTCCGATCGGTTCAAGCCGATCGACAACTACGACGTCCTCCTGGCGGCACTCGCCGGGGTGCGAGCCGCAGGGGTCGAGGTCGACATCGACGGCGACATCTCCGACCGGAAGATGTGCGTGAGAATGACCAGCCCTGAGGTCCGCGAGTACGCAGCGGACCTGCTCGACGGGTACCGGTCGCCGTTCAGCGGCAAAGAGGGTTCCGACAACCCGTGCCTATTCGCAGGGCTGGTCGTCAAGAACAGCGAGACGGGTGGCGGTGCGTTCACGATCGTCCCTCGGCTGGTCGTCGAGGTCTGCTCCAATGGGTTACAGATGACGAAGGACGCCGTTCGGGAAGTCCACCTGGGTGGCAAACTCGACGAGGGTGTCGTCAAGTGGTCGGACGAAACCCGGCGGCAGGAACTGGAACTGGTCACAGCCCGCAGCCGCGACGCTGTCGCCACATTCCTCGACATCGACTACATGCGCGAGAAGATCGACGAACTCAGGATGTTGGCCGAGGTAACCATCGAGCAGCCCGTCAAGGCGCTCGAACGGGTGGCCCGCAAGCAGAACTGGACCGATGCCGAGCAGCAGGACATCCTCACCCACTTCATCGCTGGGGGGGACACCTCGGCCCTGGGTGTCGCCCAGGCGGTCACCGCCTACGCCCAGACGGTCACCTCACCAGACCGGGCCGACGACTTCGAGTCGCACGCCCTGGCCGCAGCGACCCTGGCCGTGGCTGGCTAGGGTGGGGGGGGTCGGTGGACGCAACGCTCCTTTCGGTGTGTTGTACCCATCAGCAGTCTGCCGACCCCGGGCGGGCGAGGCTTCGTTCACGCGGGGCTTCGCCCGCCCGCCTTTCTGTCCGGCGTCGCCGCTTCTCGCTGCGGCGTTGCTTCTCGGTCAATCCACCCCAAACGCCTTGCTCGATGAACAGGTCGAGGGCGTACTCCAAACACTCGGTGGCCACAGGACAATGGGCGCAGATGAACAGCGGGAGTCCACTGCGCTGGCCCCGCTCGGGGAACCACCATTTCGTCGGGAAGCCCTTACAAGCCGCCTTATCCACCCACTCATCGACCATCGGTGTTCAACCCTACGGCCCAGGGTGGGGTGTCCCAGTCACCTAGCCGGGGGCTGGTAGGCTGGTTGGCTGATGGGTACCAACCCCGAAGGGAGCGAAGAAGTGAACGACCTACAACTCCGAGCGGCGCGGATCGCCGACAACGCCAAGGAGCAAGGCAGACTCGTTGTCGACCTCGACAACATGCTGGCTTTCCAACCTTCAGGCCCGATACCGGCCCCGAAGCGTCCCGTGTACGCCCTGGTCCGCAACACCGACCCGGCCACCAGCCGCCTCGGCGCTGCCCTGATAGCCCCCAAACGGGGGACACGCATGGGCCAGGTATGGCAGGCACTCAAGACCGCTGACGGCGCATGGGTGCCCGGGCATGACCTCTGTACCCAGGTGTGCGGCGGCTCGTCGGGCCTACGCCGCCTGCGGGAACTCCGAGAGATCGGCTGGCCCGTCGAAGCCCGAGTCTTGGACTCCGGCTCGGAATACCGGATGGTGCTCTGATGGCCTGGTGCGTCTACGTCTGTCCCAGCAACCGGGTCTACACCCTGGGCGACGAGATGGGCCAAGGCTCCGACATGATGATCCTCGGTGCCTACAAGACCCTACAGAAAGCCAACCAGGTCGCAGACCAGATCGAGGCCAAGATCGACCGCTGGTGGGACGACCTCGTCGACGGCCCCAACTCCGACTATGAACTCGACGACAAGCACCCAGAAGACGGCCACGGCAACCTCGACGTCATGGTCGTCGAGATGGTCCGCAACGTCCGGGTCGTCTACGACCAGCACAACCTGTGCCACAAGAAGCGGAGGAAGCCGTGACCACCAGCAGCATCATCACCGTGGTTCAACACCCTGACACTTGGTCACCCGACGCGGTGGCCGCTGAACTCGCCGATCTCGTCAACGAGGTCACCGAAGACACCGAGATCACTATTGTTGCGACGGTCATCGACCCGGCAGAACTCCACGCCCAGCGCCTAGAACTAGAAGGCCTACAGCCCACCGTTCGCACCGGCTAACTCTCAACGCTACGCTCTCAACGTATGCGCCAAGTCAACCCCGACACAGCCCAGCGATACCGGGAGGTCGTTCGGCTCCGCATGGTGGGCCTCACCTTCGACGACATCGCCGATCAGGTTGGGTACTCCGATCGCTCCGGGGCCAAGCGGGCTTACGACGTCGCCCTGGAACGCTGGCATGTGGAAACCGTCGAGCAGCAGCGGGTCATCCAGTCGGAACGCCTCGACGACCTATGGCGACGGGTGTTCAGAGAGATCGCCCGTGGCGACCTCGACCAGGTGCCCACCGCCTTGAAGATCGAGAAGCGCCGGTCGGAACTGTGGGGCCTGGACGCTCCGAGGCAGCATGAGATCAGCGGCCTACAGGGCGGGGTTATCCGCACCGACATCGGCGACCTGCTGCTCGCCAAACTTCAGGAGTTGAGGGACGAGCAGGGTCCGTTGTCTCTACCCGAGGTCGATGTCGTCCCGTTCCCTGATAACGCCCAGGAGCAAGGGTGACCGGCAAACCGTGGGAGGCGATGTACCGGGCGTTGGTGCGACGCCTGGGTGAACTCGCCCTGGGAGCCGAGCCAGACGGTTCACTCGCCCAGGTCGCCAACTGTCATGTCGGCCTGCTCGACGGTGACGAGCCGTTCGACTCCCGGGCCTGGGTTGCGTGGGGGATCGCTGCCGGGTTCTCCTCGGAGGGCTTCTGCTGGACCCACGACCACGCGGCGCTCACCGACACGGAACGCAAACGATTCGATAAGGGCGAAGACCCGTGCGTGCCCGCCGTCCGGGTGTACGTCGATTGAGCACCACGGAACTATCCCCAGCCCAGGAGATCGCCTTACGGGTCGACCCGTCACGGTTGTTCGGTGCCCTGGGCCAAGTCCAAGCCGAAGGCCTGGTGTACGACTGGCGCGTGTGGCGCAGACCTAAGCAGGCCACCCCGCCTGGCGACTGGACCGTCTGGGTGGTGCTCGCCGGTCGAGGTTTCGGTAAGACCAGAACGGGGGCCGAGTGGGTACGGGAGAACGTGGTCGAGGGCAACGCGGGCCACATCGCTCTGGTCGGGCCGACGGCCGCTGATGTTCGGGACACGATGATCGAGGGCGAGTCGGGTCTGCTGTCGGTGTTCCCTCCCGGCGAGCGACCCAAGTACGAACCGTCGAAGCGGCGGGTCACATTCCAGAACGGGGCGATGGCCACCGCCTTCTCAGCCGACGAACCCGATCGGCTCCGAGGCCCCAACCACGACCTCGCCTGGGCTGACGAGTTGGCCGCATGGCGGTACCCGGAAGCCTGGGACATGCTCTCGTTCGGGTTGCGGATCGGGAACAGGCCCAGGGCGGTGGTCACAACCACGCCGCGTCCGTTGGCCATCATCCGTGACCTCCTCGACCGCAGCGATGTGGTGGTGACCCGTGGCTCGACGTTCGAGAACCGCTCCAACCTGGCGTCAGCGTTCCTCACCGAGATAGTCGGACGGTACGAGGGCACCCGCCTGGGCAGGCAGGAACTCCACGCCGAGATCCTTGACGACGTCCTGGGTGCCTTGTGGAACCGACAGATCCTCGACGACTGTCGCACAACAACCCTGCCCGACCTGACCAGGATCGTGGTAGCCGTCGACCCGGCGATCTCGGCCAACGTCCACTCGGCTGAGACGGGGATCGTTGCCGCAGGGATCGGGGTCGACGACCAGGGCTATGTCCTGGAGGACCGGTCGATGAGGGGCACCCCTAACGAGTGGGCAGCCGAAGCGGTCGCCTGCTACCACCGGCTGAAGGCCGACCGGATAATCGCCGAGGCCAACCAGGGCGGCGACATGGTCCGGCATACCCTTGACACGGTGGAGCGGGGCATCCCCATCCGGCTTGTCCACGCCAGCCGTGGCAAGCGGGTCCGTGCCGAACCGGTAGCGGCCTTGTACGAGCAGCGCAAGGTTCACCACGTTGGGACGTTCGGGCCGCTCGAAGACCAGTTGTGTTCCTGGGTTCCTGGCGAGTCGGCCTCCCCGGATCGGCTCGACGCCCTGGTCTGGGCGTTCACGGAACTGATGATCGACGCGGCCCGTCAACCCCCAGCGGTGGTGCCGGTTTCGCTCGAACAGGCGAACCCGTGGATTCCCCGCTGACCACCAGCGCCTAGATCCCGTCGAGGCCCGCATAACGCGCCTCTACGGGCGATCTCACCCCGTTCTGGGATGGTCGGGCGGTTCTGCCCAGGGTGCGCCTTAGATCGCCCCTCTGCGGGAGGCGTGTCCCGACTGGTACAGTCGTCGTCGAGTGCCCTCCAGTGGCCGCAGCGACACGGGAGGGCAACCGTGGACGAGGACCGACAACTCAACGAAGCGATCCGGGTCGTCCTCGATCGGCTGGGCAGGACCGAGGCCCACCCGCCGCCACCCACGCCGGGGGTGACTAGCCGGGTCGACCAGGCCACCAGCCTCATCGACAAGGTCAAGGACAACATCGCCTACATCGTCGGGCTGCCCGCCACCCTGGGTG
>Ga0310342_100000066_pt1 | contig 46942 bp, 53 predicted proteins | sample S15DNA20500_MG_FD_206155 | JGI IMG/M metagenome (GOLD analysis project Ga0310342, IMG submission 206155) | Marine microbial communities from station ALOHA, North Pacific Subtropical Gyre - S1503-DNA-20-500_MG | ecosystem: Environmental > Aquatic > Marine > Oceanic | place: Pacific Ocean: North... | reverse complement strand
AAGGCGCCGGTAGGTACCCGGATCTTTGGACCGGTGACCCGTGAGCTGCGTACCGAGCAGTTCATGAAAATCATCTCCCTGGCACCGGAAGTTCTTTAAAGGCGGGTGAACGTAATGCTCAAGATCAAGCGTGATGATGAAGTCATCGTAATCGCGGGCAAGGATAAAGGTAAGCGCGGCAAGGTTCAGCGCGTGCTGCCGAACGGCCGTCTGATCGTGGCCGGGGTGAACGTGGTGAAGAAACACGTACGCGCCAATCCGAACCGTGGTATTCAGGGCGGCATCGTCGAACAGGAAGCAGGTATCGACGCTTCCAATGTGGCCATCTGGAATCCCAAGGCCGAGAAAGCGGACCGTGTCGGCTTCCGTGTCGAGGATGGCGATAAGGTGCGTTTCTTCAAGTCTAGCGGCGAAACGCTGGACGCGTGAGGACAGGTGGACCATGAGTGATCTGAAAAAGGTTTACAACGAACAGATCGTGGCGAAGCTCAAAGAAGAGCTGGGTTACGACAATGTCATGGAAGTGCCGAAAATCACCAAGATCACCCTGAACATGGGTGTCGGTGAAGCGGCAGCGGATCGTAAGGCCATCGAAGGCGCCTTGTCCGACATGACCGCGATTGCCGGCCAGAAGCCGCTGATCACCAAGGCTCGTAAGTCCGTCGCGGGTTTCAAGATCCGTGAAGGCTGGCCGATCGGCTGCAAGGTGACGCTGCGCAATCGCCGTATGTATGAATTCCTGGACCGTCTGGTGGCGGTGGCGATCCCGCGGATGCGTGACTTCCGTGGTCTGAATCCCAAGTCATTCGACGGCCGGGGCAACTATTCCATGGGGCTGCGCGAGCAGATCGTGTTCCCCGAAGTGGATTTCGACAAGGTCGATAAGCTGCGTGGTATGGATATCACCATCACCACCACGGCGAAAACCGATGACGAAGCACGCGCGCTGTTGCGCGCCTTCAACTTCCCGCTGAAGGGCTGAGGATTTGTCATGGCAAAGGTCTCTATGAAAAATCGGGAGGCGAAGCGCGCCAAGCTGGTTCAGCGTTACGCCGCCAAGCGTCAGGCGCTGAAAGCGATCGTTAACGATCCCAACGCCGAACCCGAAGCAAAATGGGACGCGCAACTGCAGCTCCAGAAGCTGCCGCGCGATTCCTCTCCGGTGCGCCAGCGTAATCGCTGCCGGATTACCGGTCGTCCGCACGGCTACTACCGGAAGTTCGGTTTGAGCCGTATTAAGCTGCGCGAAGCAGCGATGCGCGGCGACGTCCCCGGTCTGGTTAAGTCCAGCTGGTAAGCAAGCCAAGATATAGGCATGAGTAGCGGAGCGATTGCGGCATGAGCATGCAAGATACCCTGGCGGATATGTTTACTCGTATCCGTAACGCGCAGATGGCCCGGAAAGCCAAGGTGGAGATTCCTTCGTCCACGGCTAAGCAGGCCATTGCCAAGGTACTGAAGGAAGAAGGTTACATCGAAGGCTTCTCGGTGGCCGGCGACAAGAAGCCCGTGCTGACCGTGGAACTTCGGTATTTCGAGGGCAGTCCGGTAATCGAAAAGATTTCCCGTGTCAGCCGCCCCGGTCTGCGTGTCTACAAAAACGCCGGCCAGATTCCCAAGGTCAAGGGTGGCCTGGGTGTGATGATCGTGTCCACCAACCAGGGCATTCTTTCCGATCGCGCAGCGCGCCAGGCTAATGTAGGCGGCGAGCTGATCTGCGAAGTGTCCTAACGGTAGCGGTGTAGACGGGTTTAGGTGCAGCAATGTCTAGAGTAGCGAAAAATCCGGTTAAGTTGCCCAGCGGCGTCGAGCTGAAAATCGATGGTCGCAAGGTGTCCGTGAAGGGCAGCAAAGGCAACCTGGAACATGAAGTGCACGAGCAGGTGGACGTGTCGTTTGAAGACGGTATCTTCACCGTCAAGCCGCGCGAGGAGTCCCAGGAGTCCTGGGCGCTGGCCGGTACCACCCGCGCGGTGGTCAACAACATGGTCACCGGCGTCTCCGAGGGCTTCGAGCGCAAGCTGGTCCTCAACGGCGTGGGTTATCGCGCTCAGGCTCAGGGCAAGACCCTGAACCTGACGCTGGGTTTCTCCCATCCGGTGGCGTATCAGCTGCCCGATGGCATCACCATCGAAACCCCGACCCAGACCGAAATTGTTGTCAAGGGCATTGATAAGCAGCTGGTTGGTCAGGTTGCCGCCAATGTCCGGGCCTTCCGTCCGCCCGAGCCCTACAAAGGCAAGGGGGTGCGCTATGCTGATGAGCAGGTGCGCCGTAAGGAAGCCAAGAAGAAATAATTGTTGAGACTAGAGCCATGATGGACAAGAAACTTGCACGTCTGCGCAGGGCCAAACGTACTCGCCTTAACATCCGCGAGTCCGGCCAGATCCGTCTGTCCGTACATCGCACCCCGCGCCACATCTATGCGCAGATCACCAGCGCGGCCGGTGACCGGGTTCTGGTTACGGCGAGTACCGTCGAGAAGGACCTGCGCGACGCGGCCACCGGCAATGCCGATGCCGCATCGAAAGTAGGCGAACTGATTGCGAAGCGCGCCAAAGAGGCGGGCATCGAGCGTGTAGCCTTTGATCGTTCCGGATTCCGTTATCACGGTCGGATCAAGGCGTTGGCGGATGCCGCGCGCGAAAACGGGCTTGAATTCTAAGGGTGCTTGGTTATGGCGAAAGTTGATCCCAACGAAGGTCTCCAGGAGAAGCTGGTTCAGGTGAACCGGGTTGCCAAGGTAGTAAAAGGCGGCCGCATCTTCGGTTTCACTGCGTTGACCGTAGTGGGCGACGGCAAAGGTAAGGTAGGCTTCGGCCGCGGCAAGGCGCGTGAAGTGCCCGCCGCCATCCAGAAGGCGCTGGAAGCCGCCCGCCGCAACATGATTCAGGTGGACCTCAAAGGCACCACCATTCAGCACCCGATCAAGGCACGCCATGGCGCCTCCAAGGTGTACATGCAGCCTGCCGACGACGGTACCGGTGTGATTGCCGGTGGCGCGATGCGCGCGGTGCTGGAAGTGGCCGGCGTGCAGAACGTTCTGGCCAAGTGCTACGGATCCACCAATCCAGTGAACGTGGTGCGTGCAACGTTCAACGGGCTGAAGCAAATGTCCTCACCGGAGTCGGTGGCGGCTAAGCGTGGCAAGTCCGTTGAAGAGATTCTCGGCTAAGCGCACACAGACGGAAGCTTAACGATGGCTGACAAGATCAAAGTAACCCAGGTTAAAAGCAGCAGCGGTCGGCTGGAAGGCCACAAGGCCTGTGTGCGCGGTCTCGGGCTGCGCCGCATCGGTCACACCGTGGAAGTTGAAGACACACCTTCGGTACGCGGCATGATCAATAAAGTCGCGTACTTGGTACGGGTAGAGGGAGAATAAGCGATGCGTCTCAATGATCTGCATCCAGCTGACGGATCCCGTCCGGACGAGAAGCGGGTTGGCCGTGGTATCGGTTCCGGCCTGGGCAAGACCGGTGGCCGTGGCCACAAAGGTCAGAAGTCCCGTTCCGGCGGCACCGTGAAGCCTGGTTTCGAAGGCGGTCAAATGCCGCTGCAGCGCCGGGTTCCCAAGTTCGGCTTCACTTCCAAGCTGGCCATGGCCACCGCGGAAGTGCGCCTGGCGGAGCTTGCCAAGGTGGAAGGTGACGTGATCGACCTGGCGGCCCTGAAGGACGCCGGCGTTGTTCGCTCCGATAAGAAGCGCGCCAAGATCGTGCTGCGTGGAGAGATCGATCGCGCGGTCACCATCCGCGGCGTCGCCCTTACCAAGGGTGCTCGCGAGGCGGTCGAGAAGGCCGGCGGTAAAGTCGAGGAGTAACAAGGCGGGGCTATGGCCAAGAACCGTGCACAAACACTGAATAACAACACCGCGGCCACCGGCGGCGCCACCCGAGAATTGTGGCGCCGTATCGGTTTCCTGCTGGGAGCCCTGCTGGTGTTCCGGATCGGTGCGCACATCCCGGTTCCCGGAATGAACCCGGAAGCGTTGGAACAGATGTTCAACAACAACCGGGACACCATTCTTGGCATGTTCAATATGTTCTCCGGCGGTTCGCTGGAGCGCATGAGCATCTTCGCCCTGGGTATCATGCCGTACATTACCGCGAGCATTGTTATCCAGCTGATGAGCGCGGTGGTGCCCTCCCTGGAGCAGTTGCGCAAGGAGGGCGAGCAGGGTCGCCGCAAGATCACCCAGTACACCCGGTATCTGACCGTGGCGCTGGGTGCGATCCAGTCATTTGGTGTATGTGCGGGCCTGAAAAGCCAGGGCATCACCTTGTTGCCGGAAGCGGCTTCCACCATGCAGGTGGCCAGCTTCTACTTCGTGGCGGTGACCACGCTGGTGACCGGCACGGTGTTCCTGATGTGGCTGGGTGAACAAATCACCGAGCGCGGTATCGGTAATGGTATTTCCATGCTGATTTTCGCCTCCATCGTGGCGGGTCTGCCCGGTGCGGTGGCGCAGACGTTCGAGTCCGCCCGTCAGGGGGACCTGAGTCTGCTGGCCATGCTGCTGGTGTTCCTGGTGGCGGTGGCCGTGATCTTCGGCGTGGTGTTCGTCGAGCGGGGTCAGCGGAGAATTACCGTTAACTACGCCCGTCGTCAGCAGGGCCGCCGCGTTTACGCGGCCCAGCAAAGCCATCTGCCGCTGAAAGTGAACATGGCGGGTGTGATTCCGGCGATTTTCGCCAGTTCCATCCTGCTGTTTCCGGCGTCGCTGAGCCAGTGGTTCAGCACCAGCGACCCGGACTCCTGGTGGGGCCAGGCCCTGCGTGTCATCAGTGACGCGCTGCTGCCCGGCACACCGCTGTACATTTTGTTGTTTACCCTGGCGATCGTGTTCTTTTGCTACTTCTACACGGCGCTGGTGTTCAACCCGAAAGACGTGGCGGACAATCTCAAGAAATCCGGGGCTTACATCCCGGGTATCCGCCCCGGCGAGCAATCCGCTCGTTATATCGACACGGTAATGGGTCGGCTGACCCTGATCGGTTCGGTGTACATGACGCTGGTCTGCCTGCTGCCCCTGGGTTTGCAGGGGGTGTGGAACGTGCCCTTTTATCTGGGCGGCACCTCACTGCTGATCGTGGTGGTAGTGGTAATGGACTTCTGGTCGCAGGTTAACTCGCACCTGATGTCCACCCAGTACGAGAAGTTGATGAAGAAGGCCAACCTGAAAGGGTATGGCGGCACCGGTCTGGTGCGATAACCGGCCCACGGGCTTGAAGGTAAAGTGAGGCGAGTGCGATGAAAGTTCAGGCTTCTGTTAAGAAGATCTGCCGCAACTGCAAGGTAATCCGTCGGAAAGGCCGGGTTATGGTAATTTGCAGTGCCGAGCCCCGGCATAAGCAGCGCCAGGGCTAACGGCCCGGTTGGGCAGAACTTCTTTTCCTAGTGTTTGGTTGAAATTCAGTCGGTGTGACGCTAGACTCTTCCGCCTTTCGGCGCCAGAGGCTGGCACCACCGCGTTGTGAATCGGAGATATTCGGATGGCCCGTATTGCAGGCGTTAACATCCCGGACAACAAGCATTCGGTGATTTCACTCACCTATATTTTCGGGATTGGCCGCACCCGCGCTCGCGCTATTTGCGAGCAGACCGGCATTGAGCCGACCGTCAAGGTGCGCGACCTTTCCGGCGATCAGCTGGACGCGATCCGCGCCGAGGTCGCCAAGGTTTCCACGGAGGGCGATCTGCGCCGGGAAATCAATATGAATATCAAGCGTTTGATGGATCTGGGCTGCTACCGCGGCATCCGTCATCGCCGTGGGCTGCCGCTGCGCGGCCAGCGTACCAAAACCAATGCCCGGACCCGTAAGGGCCCGCGGAAACCGATCCGCAAGTAAGTCCTGATATCTGGATAAGTAAGCATGGCTAAAGCGAAAAGAGACAGTGGCGCACGTCGGAAGAAGGTAACGCGGACCGTTGCGGACGGTATCGCGCACGTACACGCTTCTTTCAACAACACCATCATCACCATCACCGACCGTCAGGGCAACGCCTTGTCCTGGGCGACGTCCGGTGGTGCCGGCTTCCGTGGTTCCCGCAAAAGCACGCCTTTCGCGGCCCAGGTGGCTGCCGAAAACGCGGGTAACGCCGCCAAGGATTACGGGTTGAAGAACCTGGAAGTCCGAGTCAAGGGTCCCGGTCCGGGCCGTGAGTCCTCTATTCGCGCGCTCAACGGCTGTGGCTACAAGATTACCCACATTCAGGACGTGACGCCCATTCCGCATAATGGTTGTCGTCCGCCCAAGAAGCGCCGCGTGTAACGGGAGTTAGAGCAAGATGGCAAGATACATCGGTCCCAAGTGCAAGCTTTCCCGTCGTGAAGGCACTGACCTGTTCCTGAAAAGCGGCATCCGTCCGCTGGAATCCAAGTGCAAGGCGGAACAGCCCCCCGGCCAGGCCGGCGGTGGTCGTCGCCCCAGCCGCCTGTCCGATTACGGCGTGCAGCTGCGCGAGAAGCAGAAAGTCCGTCGTATGTACGGCGTGCTGGAGAAGCAGTTCCGCGGCTACTACAAGAAAGCCGCCCGGTCCCGTGGCGCCACCGGCGAGGTGCTCCTGCAGCTCCTCGAAGGTCGTCTGGACAACGTGGTATACCGTCTGGGCTTCGGCGCGACCCGCTCCGAGGCACGCCAGCTGGTATCTCACCGCGCGATCCTGGTAAACGGTCGTAGCGTGAACATCGCCTCCTACCAGGTGAGCCCCGGTGACATCGTCACCGTGCGTGAAAAGGCCAAAAACCAGCTGCGCGTGAAGAACGCCATGGAGCTGGCCCAGCAGCGCGGCTTCCCGACCTGGGTGGAAGTGGACGAGAAGAAGTTCGAGGGCACGTTCAAGGCCCTGCCGGAGCGTATCGATTTGCCGGCCGAGATCAACGAAAACCTGATCGTCGAGCTGTACTCCAAGTAAGGACTGCCTGAGGGATCTCTATGACCGCCGTGAACGAATTTCTCACGCCCCGCTCGATCGCGGTCAACGCGATCAGCGAGACCCACGCCAAGGTCGTACTGGAGCCGCTGGAGCGTGGTTTCGGCCATACTCTGGGCACGGCGCTGCGCCGCATCCTGCTGTCCAGCATGCCTGGCTGCGCGATCACCGAAGTGGAGATCGACGGTGTACAGCACGAGTACTCTTCCATTGAGGGTGTGCAGGAAGATGTGATCAACATCCTTCTGAACCTGAAGGGCGTTGCCCTGAAGATGGAAGATCGCGAAGAAGCGACCCTGGAATTGGTCAAGAAAGGCCCGGGCGACGTCACCGCCGACGACATCCAGCGCGATCACAGCGTTGAGATCGTCAACCCGGACCACCTGATCTGCACCATCACCGGCGACACTGAACTGCGTGTGCGCCTGAAAGTGCAGAAAGGTCGCGGCTACGAAGCCGCCGACACCCGTCAGGGCGATGACGACGAAACCCGTGGTATCGGTCGTCTGCAGCTGGACGCCAGCTACAGCCCGGTGCGCCGCGTGGCGTACGTCGTGGAAGCCGCCCGGGTTGAGCAGCGTACCGACCTGGACAAGCTGGTGATTGATCTGGAAACCGATGGCACCATCGATCCGGAAGAGGCGATCCGTCGTGCCGCGACGATTCTGCAGCAGCAGATCGCGGTGTTCGTGGACCTGGAGCAGGACGCCAAGCCCGAGCCGAAACAGGAGCGCGAGGAGATCGATCCGATCCTGCTGCGCCCGGTGGACGACCTGGAGCTGACCGTTCGTTCCGCCAACTGCCTGAAGGCGGAAAATATCTACTACATCGGTGATTTGGTTCAGCGTACCGAGGTCGAGCTTCTCAAGACGCCGAACCTGGGCAAGAAATCGCTCACCGAGATTAAAGACGTGCTGGCCTCCAAGGGCCTGTCGCTGGGCATGCGTCTGGAAAACTGGCCGCCGGTCAGTCTCCGGGATGATGACCGGCTTAACACCAAGTTGCGTTAATTCGATTTTAGGAACAGAACCATGCGTCATCGCAAGAGCGGCAGAAAACTGAACCGGAACAGCTCACACCGTCAGGCCATGTTCCGCAACATGGCGGTGTCGCTGTTCGAACACGAAGCGATCAAGACTACCTTGCCGAAAGCCAAGGAGCTGCGTCGGGTGGCCGAGCCCCTGATCACTCTGGCCAAGGAAGACTCGGTGGCCAACCGCCGTCTGGCGTTTGACCGCACCCGGTCCAAGGAAATGGTCGGTAAACTGTTCAATGAACTGGGTCCGCGCTACAAGGCGCGTCCGGGTGGCTACCTGCGTATCCTGAAGATGGGCTTCCGGGCCGGCGACAACGCCCCCATGGCCTACGTGGAACTGGTGGATCGTCCGGAAGGCGAGATCGCCGACGCGGAGTAAGTCGCTCCCGCGGGACGACACAAAAAACCGGGCCCAGGCCCGGTTTTTTTGTGCCTGAAAAAAGCCGACCCAGGGGCCCGCCGCCGGCTTGAGGGGCGCGCCCCAAGGTGGTGCGCCGACTTTACCGGATTTTGCGATTCTTCGGCTTGTGCCGGGCTGCGGGCGACCGCATCACTGTGTAGTGTTAAGGCAAGCAACACAGGGAGAATCCATGAGTAACAGCCAGCCTTTTCTTACCGATGTGAAGACTTTGCGCGAGCGTGCTCGTCAGCATATCGAGCAGGGCGCCGTCACAGCCGGTTACAACGCCGATCGCGAAACCGTCCTGAAGCTGCTCAACGAAGCCCTCGCCACCGAAATTGTCTGCACGTTGCGCTATAAGCGTCACTACTACATGGCCGACGGGCTCAACGCGAGCATCGCCGCGGATGAGTTCCTCGAGCATGCCCAGCAGGAACAGCAGCACGCGGACTGGCTGGCGGAGCGCATCGTGCAGCTCGGCGGCGCGCCCAATTTCTCTCCCGAGGGTCTCCAAAGCCGCGCCCACGCCGAGTATGTGGAAGGCGAAACGCTCAAGGAGATGGTCAAGGAAGATTTGATCGCCGAGCGTATCGCCATCGACAGCTACCGCGAGATCGCCACTTACCTGGGTGACAAGGATCCGACCACCCGGCGCATCATGGAAGAGATACTGGCCCAGGAAGAAGAGCACGCCGACGACATGGCGTCGATCCTGGAATCGTTATGAAACCCGGCGGAGGAGGAAACTACTAGTGGCGACCCCTGAAAGAAGGACCCCGGAGCGGGAACGGCGGCACGGCAAGACCGTGGCGGGCATTCAGGTACGCACCAATAATGACCTGGAGATGCACGCCGAGGATTCGCGGCTCAACCGCCTTTGGGAGAAGTTCGACGACGAACGTCTCGGTCATTCGATACCCGATAAAGCCGCCGGCTCGCCGGTGTACGGGGTTTACACCGAGTTTGACGACGGTGTCGCCGGTGATTACAGCGTTCTCGCCGGTGTCGAAGTGACGGACGAGGAGAAAGTGCCGGACGATTACGCCACCGTTACCCTCGAGGCCGGCGATTACCTGGTGTTCCAGGGGCGCGGCGGCATGCCCGAGACGCTGATCGAGACCTGGGGCCAGGTTTGGCATTTCTTTGAGAGCGAGGACGCGCCAGAACGGGCGTTTCTCACGGACTACGAAGTCTTCGAGGGCGGCGACAAAGTGACGATTTACGTGGGCGTGAAGTAATTCAACCGCGTACCTGACGACCCCGGTAAATCACCGCTTTCGAGGGCGCGGAACGTTCGGGCTCCGTTTCGGGGTCGGGCTCGGGAAGCGGCTGGCCCCTGTACATGCGTTTCGGGGATGCTTTCTCCGGTTCAGGCGGGGCCTCCGGAGCCCCCGCTTCCCGGTCAATATCGTCCATCAGCCGGGCCAGTTCCCCGGACTGGCTGCGTGCCGCGAAGCGGCCCAGTTCCTGGCGAAGCTGGGGGTCGGTCAATGACAGGCGTGTGCCGAATTCGTCGCGAATCAGGCGGCGGCACTGGTTCACCAATGCGACCACGCGATAGTGCATCAACCAATGCGTGTTGATTCCTTCGCTCATGATCTCGACTCCGTCACAGTGACCTTGAGAACCAAGCAGGTTCCGTGCCACCCGTTGCGCGGGCCTTCACGGTCTCGGGAGCGCGGCGGCGGCATAATCAATGTGTTTTATTCACCGAGGGTGTGAGAGCTATGATTCGCTTGCAGGAGCGCGTCCAAGTGCGCCGGCCCACGGCGGATTGCTATCGTTACATGCTGGATATGGCTTCATCGGAACAGTGGAATCCCGCTGTACGGAACGCCAGGAAAAGCACGCCGGGCCCGGTGGAGCGCCGAAGCCGCTTCGAGGTTGATTTCCGTGTCGCCGGGCGCCGAAGTGCGTTCGGTTATGAACTTGTCGACACTGATCCGGGACGCAGCCTCAGTCTGCGGGGGCAGGGCCCCGCCGCTCGCGCCCGCGAGCATATCGAGTTCCGGCCCGGCGACGATGACACCTTCACGGAAATTCTCTACACCCTGGATCTGGATGTGAGCGGCCTGGCCGAGCGCCTGCAGGCGATCATCAAGCCCTGGCTCACGTCCATGGGCCACCGCGCCATGGAAGACCTGCGCCGGGCCCTGGAGCCCTCCTGCGTGGAAGAGCCCGGCGTCTGGCAGTGGCTGCGCTATAGGGCATTGTTACCCGCGGCTCTGGAATTCTCCCGGCTTGGCTACCAGTCCATGCCGGACCGGGGATTAAGCGACTTCATGGACGATCGTATCGTCGTGGTCACCGGGGCCACCGGCGGGCTGGGGCTGGCCGCCGCCAAGGAGCTCAGCCGCCTGGGCGCCACCCTGATTCTGGTGGGCCGGGACCGGGAGCGGCTGAAGCAGGCCCAGACCGCGGTCCGCGCCTTCAGTGGTTGCGGCCTGGACGCGCTTCATACCGTCGAGGCCGACCTGTCCCGGCTTGAGGAAGTCCGTCTGGCGGCGAGGCGTATTCAGGCTCTCACCCCGGAGGTGCACGGCCTGATCAATAACGCTGGGGCCCTGTTCAACGAGCGGGATCTCACCACGGAAGGCACCGAGCGCACCCTGGCGGTCAATCTTCTCGCGCCTTACCTGCTCACCGAAAAGCTCTTGCCCGTCCTGGAACAGGGCGCCGGGCGCGTGGTGAACGTGGCCAGCGGTGGCCTGTATTTGCAGGCGCTGCACCTGGACGACATGGAATTCGAGAACGAGCGATTCGACGGTGCCAAGGCCTACGCCCGGGCCAAGCGGGCGCTGGTGGCCCAGACCGAGCACTGGGCGGAACAGCATCCCGGGATTCGCTTTAACAGCATGCACCCGGGCTGGGCGGACACGCCCGGTGTCGCCAGCTCCTTGCCGGCCTTCCACAAACGTGTGGGGCCCTGGCTCCGCTCGCCGCGCCAGGGAGCGGACACCATGGTGTGGCTCGCCAGCAGTCCGTCGGTGGCGGAGATCAGCGGTCGTTTCTGGTTCGACCGCCGGCCCCGGCCCACGGCCGTGCTGCCCGGAACCCGCGTGACCGCCGACCAGCGTCGACAGCTGGCCCGCTGGCTGGCCGCCCGTTGCCGGCCCGGCCACGGCGGGCCGGTATAGAACACCGCGTCAGGCCCGCGCTTTCAGCATTGATTTGAGGAAATGTCCGGTGTGGCTGCCCTTGGCCTTGGCCACTTTCTCCGGCGTGCCCTGGGCGATTACCCGGCCACCGCCGTCGCCGCCCTCGGGGCCCAGATCAACGATCCAGTCGGCGGTTTTGATCACGTCCAGATTGTGCTCGATCACCACAATGGTGTTGCCGTGGTCTCGTAGCCGGTTGAGCACGTCCAGCAGCATTTGAATATCCTGGAAATGCAGGCCCGTGGTGGGCTCGTCGAGGATATACAAAGTGCGGCCGGTGTCGCGGCGTGACAGTTCGCGGGCCAGCTTGACCCGTTGCGCCTCGCCGCCCGACAGGGTGGTGGCGGCCTGACCCAGCTTTACGTAGCTCAGGCCCACATCCAGCAGGGTCTGCAGGCGACGCTGCAGGGCCGGTACGGCATCGAAGAACTCGCGGGCTTCCTCGATGGTCATTTCCAGCACTTCGTAAATGTTCTTGCCCTTGTAGGTAACCTCCAGGGTCTCCCGGTTGTAGCGGCGGCCGTCGCACACCTCGCAGGGCACATAAATGTCCGGCAGAAAGTGCATTTCCACCTTGATTACGCCGTCGCCTTGGCAGGCTTCGCAGCGCCCGCCTTTGACATTGAAGCTGAAGCGGCCGGGTTTGTAGCCCCGCGCCCTGGCTTCCTGGGTGCCGGCGAACAGCTCGCGCACCGGGGTAAAGATGCCGGTGTAGGTGGCCGGGTTGGAGCGCGGCGTGCGACCGATCGGGCTTTGATCGATATCCACGACTTTATCGAGATGCTCCAGGCCTTCCAGGTGCTCATGGGGCGAGGCTTTCAGGGTGGTCGCCTTGTTCAGCTTGGTGGCGGCCAGCGGGTAGAGCGTGTGGTTGATCAGCGTTGATTTGCCCGACCCGGACACCCCGGTGACACAGGTGAACAGGCCGAGCGGCAGTTTCAGCTCGGTGCCTTTCAGGTTGTTGCCGGTGGCGCCGGTCAGCGTCAGCCAGTCATCCCCGGTCGCCACCCGTTTGCCGGGAACCTCGATGCGCCGGCGTCCGGCCAGGTAGTCGCCGGTGAGGGAGTCCTTGTTCGCCGCCACTTCCTCGGCGGTGCCCTGGGCGACCACCCGACCGCCGTGCACGCCGGCCCCCGGGCCGATGTCGATGACGTGGTCGGCGGTGCGGATGGCGTCCTCGTCGTGCTCCACCACCAGGACCGTGTTGCCCAGGTCCCGCAGGCGGGTGAGGGTGGCGAGCAGGCGCTCATTGTCACGCTGATGCAGGCCGATGGAGGGTTCGTCCAGCACGTACATGACCCCCACCAGACCGGCGCCGATCTGGCTGGCCAGGCGGATCCGCTGGGCTTCGCCGCCGGACAGCGTCTCGGCGCTGCGCTCCAGGTTCAGATAATCCAGGCCCACGTTGACCAGGAACTGCAGCCGGTCGCGGATTTCCTTGAGAATCTTCTCGGCGATCTCGCCCCGGTTGCCGGGCAGCTTCAGGTTGTCGAAATAATCGAACGACTTGCCCACCGCCAGACGAACCAGCTCCGGCAAGGTGGTGTCGTCGATAAAGACATTGCGGGCCGCCTCACGCAGACGGGACCCGTCGCAGCTCGGGCAGGTGGAGGTGGACAGATAGCCGGCCAGATCCTCGCGCACCGCCTCCGACTCGGTTTCCCGGTAGCGCCGCTCCATGTTGGGCACGATGCCCTCGAAGGGGTGGTTGCGCTTGATGATGTCGCCCCGGTCGTTCAGGTAGCGGAACTCCACGCTCTCCTTGCCGGTGCCGTAGAGAATCTTGCGGCGCACCGTCTTATCCAGATCGTTGAACGCCAGGTCCATGTCGAAGTCGAGGCTCTGGGACAGGGCGGTGAGCATCTGGAAATAGTACACGTTACGACGATCCCAGCCGCGAATCGCCCCTTCCGCCAGCGACAGCTCGCCGCTGGTGATTACCTTGTCCTCGTCGAAAAACTGCTTCACGCCCAGTCCGTCGCAGCTCGGGCAGGCGCCGGCCGGGTTGTTGAACGAAAACAGCCGCGGCTCCAGCTCCGGAATCGAGTAGCCGCAATGCGGACACGCGAACTTGGCGGAAAAGGTGATTTCCTCGCCGCCGCCATCCAGCGGCGTGCCGTCCATGGAAGCGATGATGGCGATATCGTCGGCCAGATTGAGAGCGGTCTCGAAGGATTCCGCCAGCCGGTTCTGCAGGTCCGGGCGCACCTTGAAGCGGTCCACCACCACCTCGATGGTGTGCTTCTTGTTCTTGTCCAGGTCCGGCGTGTCGTCCATATCGTAGATGCGGCCATCCACCCGGACGCGGATAAAGCCCTGGGCGCGCAGCTCGTCGAACAGGTGCAGGTGCTCGCCTTTCTTCTCGCGGATCACCGGTGCCAGCAGCATCAGCTTGCTGCCTTCCGCCATGGCCAGCACCTGGTCCACCATCTGGCTGATGGTCTGCGCGGCCAGGGGCGCCTGGTGCTCCGGGCAGCGGGGCTCACCCACCCGAGCGAACAACAGCCGCAGGTAATCGTAGATTTCGGTGATCGTGCCCACGGTGGAGCGCGGGTTATGACTGGTGGACTTCTGCTCAATGGAGATCGCCGGGCTCAGACCCTCGATATGATCCACATCGGGCTTCTCCATCATCGACAGGAACTGCCGGGCGTAGGTGGACAGGGACTCCACATAGCGGCGCTGGCCCTCGGCATAGAGGGTGTCGAACGCCAGCGACGATTTGCCGGACCCGGACAGTCCGGTAATCACCACCAGTTTGTCGCGGGGAATATCGAGGTCCACGTTTTTCAGGTTATGGGTGCGAGCGCCCCGAACCAGAATGGTATCCATGAGATGGCGTGCCCTTGGCTACTGTCAGAATGAACAGTGCAGTATAGGGGAAAGAGCGTGATGGGGGAAAGAATGAAGGTGTCTCAACGCCGGATTCCGGGCGGTCGCCGCCCGGCGCCCGGCGGACGGGAGGTTAGAGGTTTTCCTGCGCCCAGTTCACCGCCTGCAGGCGATTGGAGGCGTTGATCTTCTTGAAAATGTTGTAAATGTGAGTCTTGATGGTATGCGGACTCAGGTTGAGCACCGTGGCGATTTCCGAGTTCTTGGCACCGGTGGCCATCACCTTGAGCACCTCGATTTCACGATCGGTGAGGTTCACCTCGTTGCGGCCGAACGTCTTGTTGAAGGCACGGCTTTTCACCAGGTATTGCTGCAGGACCTTGCGTGGGAACCACAGCTCGCCCTCGAACATCGACTTGATGCCCTTGGTCAGCAGTCCCTGCGGGCAGTCGTGCTGAAAGCCGCCATTGACCATCGGCAAGCCCGCCAGGCGTGACAAATCATCGTCGTCGTCCACATTGAACACGCCGATCAGAATCTCGCTATCGATACGCTTGTCCGTTTCCAGCAGACGGGTGATCACGTCATTCACATCCACGGAATGGAAGTCCACCAGGAACAGGTTCTGCTCCACGGCGCGCAGGTCCTCTTCGTTGACCTGTTCCACCGACTTCACCGCGCTCGCGGAAATCGACGCTTTGTCGAGAAACTCCGTGAGCAGGGCGTTCTGAAGATGCTGGCCGCCGACCACGTACACCTTTTGTGATTCTTGAGTGTCCATTAATTCGTCCATGATGCGTCCCGTGTGACGGGAGGTTGTGCCCCGTAAAGGGGTACGAAAAAAAACTGATTCAAGAGGCTAATTTATCATCGCTTTGGCGGGGGTTCAATTTGCCATTGTACGCTGGTCCGGGGGAACATCCGCCCCATGGCCACTGGGCGGAACGGCTTAGGCGCGGAGGCCGGCGGCGACCCGACCAACATCACCCGACGACGAATTGAATCTGGTACACTCGCCGTCCCTTTGTGTATCACCGATGTTGGACCATGACGGACGCTTCCCGGGCCGCGCTGCGGCGCACTGAATTGACCACCACCGGCTCCCTGGCAGCGATTTTCGCTCTGCGCATGTTCGGCTTGTTCATGCTTCTGCCGGTGTTCGCCGTTTACGGTGCCGAGCTGGATGGGGCCACACCTCTGCTGATCGGTACCGCCATCGGCGCTTACGGGCTGATGCAGGCGCTGCTGCAAATTCCCTTCGGTATGCTGTCGGACCGCTTCGGCCGGCGCCCTTTGTTATTGATCGGCCTGCTGCTGTTCGTCGTCGGCGGCGCTGTGGCGGCGCTCAGCGACAGTATCCACGGCGTGATTCTGGGGCGGGCCTTGCAGGGCGCCGGGGCCATCGCCAGCGTAATCATGGCACTGATCGGCGACGTGGTTAGCGAGCAACGTCGCACCCGGGCCATGGCGTTGATCGGCATGGCGGTGGGCTCTTCGTTTATCCTGGCGCTCATTCTTGGCCCCTTGCTGGCCCGCTGGCTGGGCTTGGGCGGGCTGTTCTGGTTCACCGTGGTATTGGGCCTGGTGGCGATGCTGGTGGCCGTCTGGGTGCCCTCGCCCAGGGTCCGCAGCAGCGAGCCGCTGCCCGCCGGGCAGCGTTTCCGCACCGTGCTGGGCGACCCGGTGCTGCGTCGCCTGGATGTCGGCATCCTGGTGCTGCACATGACCATGACCGCGTCGTTCGTGGTCCTGCCGCAACTGCTCAAGCAGCGTCTCGGGCTGGCTCTGGAACAACACAGTCTGCTGTACCTGGGAGTGCTGGTGGGTGGTTTCCTGGCCATGGTGCCCCTGATTATCGCCGCCGAACGTCGCGGCGCCATGCCCATCAAGCGTGTCGCGGTGGGGCTGCTGATTGTCGCTGAGATACTGCTGGCGCTGGCGGGGCATACCCTGTGGCACTTCGTGCTGGCGCTGTTCGTGTACTTCATGGCATTCAACCTGCTTGAAGCGCTGCTGCCCTCGCTGGTGGGCCGCGCCGCGCCCGCCGGCACCCGCGGGACCGCCATGGGGGTCTACTCCACCAGTCAGTTCCTGGGCGTCTTCATCGGCGGTCAGTTGGGTGGGGCGCTGTATCAGTGGGTGGGCGCCGAGGCGGTGTTCATGGGCTGCGCGATCATCGCCGTGGGCTGGCTGCTTTACTTGCGTGGCATGGGGGAATTGCCCAAGCTCGACAATCGCGTGATCCACCTGGCGAGTGCCCAGGACTGGGATCTGGCGGCGTCGCGGCTGCGCTCGGTGCCGGGTGTACTGGAGGCGGTGGTGGTGGCCGAACAGCGCCTGGCGTTGCTGAAAGTGGATAATAAGTCGTTGGACGAAGACGCGCTCACGGCGCTCAGCGCCGAGGTCCGGGAGCCGCGGGCCTAGCGGTTGAGGCGGGCCGCGCCGCCGGGGGTTTCAAGCGCGCCCAAAGCTGCCACAATAACCGGCCTGTGTTTTCACCGCACCGGCGGCGGTGCCGTGCCATTGATCTATCAGTCGTTTAAAGACGTGCCGTTATAGGCCGTTACAGAGAGAGGGAGCGAACAGCCATGGCGAGAGGCGTCAATAAAGTCATTCTTATCGGTAACCTGGGCGCCGACCCGGAAACCCGGTTCATGCCCAGCGGCGGCGCGGTCACCAACATCCGTTTGGCGACCAGCGAAACCTGGAAGGATCGCCAGACCGGTCAGCAGCAAGAGCGCACCGAATGGCACCGCGTGGTGTTCTTCAACAAGCTCGGCGAGATCGCCGGCGAGTATCTGAAGAAAGGCAGCAAGGTGTACGTGGAAGGGTCCATCCGCACCCGCAAATGGCAGGGTCAGGACGGCCAGGATCGCTACACCACTGAAATCGTCGCCAATGAGATGCAAATGCTCGATGGCCGCGGTGGCGGTGACGGCGGCGGTTATCAGAACCAGGGTGGCGGCCAGCCCACCGGCTATGAAAACCAGGATTATGACTATGGTCAGCAGGGAGGCGGCTCGGGCGGCGGCGACCAGCGCGCCAAGCCGGCCGGAGGCCAGCAGGGCGGCGGCTTTAGCGGTCCGGCCGATGATTTCGACGACGACATTCCGTTCTAACGTGGGGCTGTGATGCGCTGGTTCGCTTTGGGGGCGGTATTCGTCGCCAGCCTGGTGGTTTTTTTGGTGGCGCTGATGCCGGCGGCATTGGTGGTCGACAGAATACCGGCGTTGCGCCCCGGCGGCGCCCCCCTGGTGCTGTCCGACGCGCGCGGCCCTTGGTGGGACGCCGATGTGCGAGCCCGCTGGCGTGATCAACAGGGCCGGCTAAGCTGGCGATTGGACTGGCACGGCCTGACCCCCGGCGTGAACCTCACCCTGTCGGCCGGCGATTTGCGGGGGCGTGGCTGGTTGGGTGCCGCCTGGGGCGACTGGCGCCTGGAGCAATGGCGGGCGCAAGTGCCGGTGGCCATGGTCAGCCGGCAGGTGCCGCAGGGCGATGCCGATGGTACCGTGTCACTCTCCCTGCTGGTGTTGGAACTCGCCGATCAGAACGTGGTCGATGCCAAAGGGACGCTCGATTACAGCGGCGGCACGGTCCGCTGGGGGCGTGACGGCTCGGCTCGCGTGCCGCCTCTGGACGGCCGGCTGACGATGGCGGAGAACGGCCCGCGGCTCACCGTCACCGGCCCGGATAACCAGCAGCTGGTGCTCGCCAGCTTGGAAAACAAGACTTTGAGCGTGCAGGTTCGTCGGGCCTGGCCGCAATTGCTCGGTGTCAGCCAGGGCGGGGACCCTTCCGACGTGGTCTTCCGCATGCGCCGGCCTTTGACCCTGGGGCGGCCGGGCTGAGCGCCTCTGCATAACAAACGGTTGTAAAGACCGTGTATAAATTGGCCAGGGACGGTCGGCTCTCTATACTCGGGATTCGATGCCGGCGGGCCGGGATAACGATAAACAGGATTGATGGCTTTATGATTCAGTGGGCCCGGAGGGGAAACCGACAAAAAGGAGAGCGTTGGCTGCGCGCCATTCTGGCTCTTTTGTTGGTGGTGTTTCTCGCCTATGTGATCGCCCGGACCGTCTGGATGCTCTGGTACGGCCCCCGGGACAACGTGCCTGATTCCGATCTTCAACAGGTGGCCGTGGCCGGTGCCGGGCAGGGCGAGGCGGCGGTTTCCGCGTCCCAGGTGCAAAGCTGGAATCTTTTCGGTGTCTACCAGGCGGAGCCCGGGGGCGCGGACGACCGGCCCGTGGACGCGCCGGATACGCGTTTGAGCCTGGAACTCCTGGGCCTGTTCCAGACCCGGGACCGTGAAAGGTCGTCCGCGATCATCGCTGAAAAAGGCAAGGACGCGGAGCTGTTTCATATCGGCGATGCGATTCCCGGTAATGCCGAGCTTGAAGACATCTACGCCGACCGCGTGATCCTGCGGCGTCAGGGGCGGCTGGAAACGTTGCGCCTGAATGAGATCAAGGGGCTGTCCGGTGGTGGGGTGACCCAGGTCACCGAACCCGCGCCGCAAACGCAGTCACCGAGTCCGCAAACCGATCTCGCCCAGCAACGTACCGCTTTGATCCGGCAGCTGGGCCTGCAGCCGGTCAGCGAGGGCGGTACCGAGGGGTACAGAATCGGCGAGCAGGCACCGAAACAGTTGATTGAACAAGTGGGGCTGAACCAGGGGGACGTGGTGGTCTCGGTGAACGGCTACCCGCTTGGCGATGAAGAAAGTGATCTGGCGGCATTGCAGTCCTATCTGGACAGTCAGGCCGCATCCATTGTCGTGCAGCGCGGCGAACAGGAATTTACCGTGAACTATCCACCGTGAGAAGCCTATGAAGTCGGCCCTGAAAACAATAATCGCAGTGCTAACGCTGAGCCTGGCTCTCGGCGCCCATGCCCAGCAGCAGGCTCAGGTGGAGCAGTCCGGCGATGGCAAGAACTGGACGGTGAATATCCGCAACGCGGATATTCAGGCGTTCATCAACCAGGTCGCGGAAATGACCGGCAAGAATTTTGTCGTCGACCCGCGGGTGCGCGCCCGTGATGTAACGGTTATTTCCAATCAACCACTGACCTCCGACGAAGTGTATGAGCTGTTTCTGTCGGTGCTTCAGGTCCACGGTTACGCCGCGGTGCCGTCTGGCGGGGTCATCAAGATCGTTACCAACACCACCGCCAAGCAGAGCAACCTGCCGTTGACCCAGAACGCGGGCAGCGTGGACGGCGAGGAACTGATCACGCAGGTGATCGCCGTGGATAACTCCCCGGTGGAGGAATTGGTACCGGTGCTGCGTCCGCTGGTTCCCCAGTACGGCCACCTGGCCGCGGTGGGTTCCGCCAACGCGCTGATCATCAGCGACCACGCCGATAACATTCAGCGCATGCGCGCCATCATCAACAGCCTCGACAACGCCGAAAGTGACGAGGTGGAGATCGTCCAGCTCGAGCATGCATTCGCGGGCAATATGGTGTCCCTGCTCGAAGAGCTGACCACCTCCGATCCGGCCGCCAACAGCCGGCGCCGGGGTGTTCAAGGTGGCGCCACCATGGTCGCCGATGAGCGCACCAACCGTTTGATTATCAAAGGCGACCGCGGCACCCGCGCCCGCCTGATGCCGTTGATACGGCAGCTGGACACCCCGTCCAGCGCCGCCGGGGGCGTACAGGTGGTGCGCCTCAGCCACGGTGATTCGGAAAAAATGGCCGAGCTGCTGAAGAATTTCGCCGCCGGCGCGTCGGCGGTCCGTCAGGGCGGCGATGAAGGCGGCGCCGCCGCGCGTACCTCCGATGGCGAGGGGCGGGTATCGATTCAATCGGACGAGTCGCTCAACGCTCTGGTAATCCGTGCCGAGCCGGAGATGATGAAAGAGCTGCAATCGGTGATCAGCCAGTTGGACGTGCGCCGCGCCCAGATCCTGATCGAAGCGGCCATCGTCGAAGTGACCGGCGACAAAGCCGACAACCTGGGCTTCCAGTACCTCGCCGGTGACTTGGAAAACGGGGTCGGCGCGGTGAACTTCGGCGGTTCCGGCATCAGCGTGCAGTCCTTGTTGCAGGCGGTGATCACCGAGGACCCGTCCAATATCACCCTGGGTGACGGCATTGCCGCAGGCTTCGGTGAAACCGACGCCGACGGCGACCTGGAGTGGGGGGCGCTGGTGCAGGCACTGGCCTCCACCACCAACACCAACCTGCTTTCCACCCCCAGTATTCTGACCCTGGACAACCAGGAAGCATCGATCATCGTCGGTGAAAACGTGCCTTTCGTGACCGGCCAGGCGTCCAGCACCGGGTCGGGGGTATCCAACCCGTTCACCACCATTCAGCGTGAGGACGTGGGTTTGACCCTTAAAGTCACGCCCCATGTGGCCGGTCTGAATACCATCCGCCTGGAGCTGGAGCAGGAAACCTCGGCGGTGAAGGATTCCGTGGGCGAAGCGGTGGACATCGTGACCACCAAGCGTCAGCTCAATACCACGGTGCTGGCGGACGACGGCGAGACCATCGCGCTGGGCGGCCTGATCTCCGATGACGTTCAGGAGACCGTGCGCAAGGTGCCGCTGCTCGGCGACATTCCGTTGCTTGGTTTCCTGTTCCGCTCCACCTCTGAGAGCCATGTGAAGCGCAATCTGATGGTGTTCATCAAGCCCACGGTGCTGGCTAACAACGACCGGTTGGTGGACATGACCCGGGAGAAATACATGGGCGTCACCGCCATGCAGTTCCGGGTCAATGACGACGGGGAGTTGGTGCGCGAGGTCCAGTTCCCGCTACCGGTGAAGCTGGAAAACCTGTTCCAGGGACGCTCCCCGGTGTCCGATGAGTACGAGCGAGCCTATAAAGAGCAGCAACAACGACGGGAAGAGGATTCCGTTACGCCGCCCACCTCCGGGCCGGTGACCGATACCGAGGGCGTTGTGCCCGGGCAGGAAGAGGCCCCCGCGGCGCGCGATGAGAAGGCGGACCAGGCGGAAGACGAGGCTCGCGAGCCTTCCGCCACGCGGACCCCGCAGCCCGCCGAACCAGCCCCGGCACCCGCGCCGGCCTCCCCGGAGCCGGCCGAGGCGTCTTCAGTGGCCGCTTCCCGGTCGGACACCGGGGCGTCATCCTCTTCCGGCCAGTGCCGGCCACCTTGGTGCTAGTGTGACCCTCAAGGGGTGCTCAGGGACTCCAGGTTTCTGAGCACCCGCTCACTGCGCTCCAGTTTCTTCCGTAGCTCCACGTTTTCCGGGTCCAGCGGCGCGACCCGCTGCCACAGTTGGTGGGCCGCCCGGTATTCGCCCTTGGCGTAGAGCGCCTCCCCCTCGGCCATGGTTCGGGCGAAGCGATCCCGTGACCAGCGCTTCACCTGTTCCCGCATGCTGTCCAGGTAGCCGCCATCGTGCTGCGCCAGGTAAGTGCGCGCGGCCAGCAGGTCCTCCAGGCGACCTGTCCGCTGGTAGCGTGAAATCAGAGCCTCGGCCTGCTGGTAGCGGGTTTCCTGGCGGGCGTCCTGAGCCCGGTCCCGGGCACTGTCGAGCGTTTTCCGGGCGCGTGTCAGCGCGGCCGGTCGGGGGCGCTCCGGTGTCAGGCGCTGCGCCATCTCCAGCGACACGAGTGCCTGCCGCCACTGCGCCTGATCGGCGTAGATGTCACCGAGTTCGGTGAGGCCGTCGCTCACCTGGTCGCGCAGCCGGGCGCGCTGGGCCAGGATTTTCCGAGCCCGATGATCATCGTGATGGGCCAGGTCCTCGTCCAGCCGGCCGGTGTCCAGCAGAGCGCGGGCCTGCGCCAGATACCACTGGTTAAGCCGCGCGCGCAGCGCCCGGGCTTCCTGCTCATGCAATTGTTCCAGCAAGGCGTTCACCGGTTCGGGGTCCGCCACGCGGTCGCCGGTGTCTTGCAACAGCTGGTAGGCCTGGCGCCAGTCCTCCCGGGCCGACAGGTCCCGGGCCAGGGCCAGTTTCTCCTGGCGGTACTCCCGGCTGGCCTGCAGCACCCCCCGACGCTGCTGCTCCAGAAGACCGTGTTGCGGATGGGTCGGACCGGTGCGGTCGATAATCGTCAGGGCGTCCCGGTAGCGGTGGTCCCGCAAAGCCTCACCGACACGGTCGGCGGGGTCGGAAAACGGCATCAACGAGGCGCACCCCGGCAGTACCAGGATCACGCCCAGGGTCAGGGTCGCCGGCCACCGGTGTCGTTTAAGAGGAGGCACGGTCGGCCCCCGCGCTGATTTCGGCCAGAAAGCCGGCGATACGTTGCTCCATCAGGGTTTCGGACAGGGCGTGCACGCCGTCCACCCGGAAGGTGCCCACCGGCTCCTGACGTCCGCGCACGCGCATGGCACCGTATTCCGTGGCGCGTACCCGCGAGCCGATATTGGGGTCCGCCATGATCGCCGAGGCGGCGATGATTTCTCCGGCGCCGGCCATGTTGGACAGGCGGGAGGCCAGGTTCACCGTGTCGCCCACCACCGTATATTGCATACGCTCCCGCGAGCCCAGGTTGCCGGCCAGCATCGCCCCGGAGTTCATGCCGATGCGGAACTCCACCGTGGTCAGACCCTTGGCCTCGCGGTACTCGTTCAGGCGTGTCACCAGCCGCTGTATCATCACCGCGCAGCACAGACCGTGGAAAAGGTGTTCGGAGTCCTCTTCCGGCACGCCGAACACGATCATCGCGCAGTCGCCCATGTACTTGTCGATGGTGCCCCGGTAAAAATCGGACGCCGCGCTGATCGCGTCGAAGTAAACGTTCAGCATGTCCGCCACCGCTTCCGGCGCCAGGCTTTCGGAAAGCCGGGTAAAGCCGACGATGTCGGCGAACACCACCGTGGCGGTAACGTCGCGCCCGCCCAGTGTCACCTGGTCCAGGTTGGCCATCATCTTGCGCGCCACCGACGGACTCACGAAACGCTGCAGTACCCGTTCCACCTGATCTTTCTCCAGCATGCCGTGGGCCATGCCGTTGTAGGCTTCGATCAAATGACCGATCTCGTCGTTGCGGCGTTCGTGAATCCGGTATTGCAGATCCCCTTTGCGCATGGCGCTGGTGGCGGCCAGCAGATTGTGGATCGGCTGTGCCAGCCGCCGGCTGATCAGGAAGGACGCGATAATCGCCAGCACGCCCATCGCCAGGGTGGCGGTGATAAGGGTATTGCGGACTTCCCGCCGGGCCAGGGTGATGGAGCGGTCCGACAGCGTCACCGCCACTGACCCGGCGAGGTTATCGTTGACCCGCATCGGCGCGAAATACGTGCTCATGGCCTCTTCCTCCAGGCCGCCCCAGCGGCGCACTTCCGCGGAAGAAGGGGCGCTTTCCGGCAGCTCGACCCCGGCCTGGTCGATCAGACGACCTTCCCGGTTGAACAACGCCGCGCCGGCGATGCTGTCGCTGCGCACCAGATTATTGATATGCACCTTAAGCAGGAAGCGGTCCTCGGCGAGCAACGGTTCGCGGGCGGTGTGCGCCAGCTGAGTGGCGATGGCGTTGCCGAAGCTGTCCGCCTGGTCGCGCATACGCTGCAGCTGATTGTTGAGCAGAATAAACGCCAGCAGGGTCATACCGATCAGGATCAACGCGGAGATCGACAGCCCCATCTTCCAGGCCACCGGAAAATATTCCGGGATATAGGGCTGGATTAAGGCGTCGAAGCGCGCTTTCCAAGACTTCGCGGGCTGGTCGGAAGGTGATGCGGGCATGGGAGCTTTGGGCTCTTGTCAGCGACAGTATCCAGTGTCACATTGCCAGACTGGCCCGAGGGAAACCAGACGTTTACACCATCATCTGCGAAGACTGAACACAACATGGCATTTATCCGCGAACGGCGCCTGGCCGCCAATGGAATGGACTTCTTTATCGCCGAGGCCGGTGAGCCTGGGGCGCCGCTGGTGCTATGCCTGCACGGCTTTCCGGAATGCTGGGCCTCCTGGCGCTACCAATTGCCGGCGCTGGCCCAATCCGGTTACCACGCGGTGGCCCCGGATCTGCGTGGCTACGGGGAAACCGGCGGCCCCGCCGACGTCGAAGCGTACCGGCAAAGCCGGCTGGTGGCCGATGTGGTGGCGCTGATCGACGCCCTTGGGGCGGAACGGGCGGTATTGGTCGGTCACGATTGGGGCTGTGCCCTGGCCTGGCAAGTGGCCCGCCGCCACCCGGACCGGATCGCCGCCGTGATCGGGCTCTCGGTCCCCTACGGTGGCCCCTCGCCGAAGCCGCCCACCCAGGCGATGCGTGACCTGTTCCGCGACCACTTCTTTTACATGCTGTACTTCCAGCGCCCTCAAGCCCCGGAGCGGGAATTGGAAGCCGACGTCGAGGACAGCCTCCGGCGCATGTTCCACAGCCTTTCGGCGGACGGTATCGAGGATTTCTCCGTGGCCCCGGACAGCACCGGGGTGTTGCAGGCCATGCAACCGCCGCCGACGCCGCCGCGCTGGATGCGCGATGAGGACCTGGCCTACTACGTAGCGCGCTTCGAAAAGACCGGTTTCACTGGCGCCCTCAACTGGTACCGGGCCATGGATGCCTCCTGGGAGGAGAGCCGTGACGACGACAACTGGACGATCACGGCGCCGGTTCTGTTTCTGGGCGGGATGCAGGATCCGGTACTGATTTTCGGGCAAAAGGCACTGACGCGCATGCCTGACTATGTGCCGGACCTGCGCACCGTGGTCCTGGATCAATGCGGCCACTGGATTCAGATGGAGCAGGCCTCCGAAGTGAACCGGGAGATACTCGGTTTTCTGGAGGAGATAAATCCTTAAACGCTGATCGGTACGCCGTGATCCTCACGATTGGTGAGAATTTCGAAGGCGGCGCCGTGCTCGCTGTGCAAGACCATCTCCTGGCCGGATCGGGTCAATGATACCCGGGCCCGCGCCAGCTTGCTGTTCAGGCAGGTTTTGTTGCCGCCCGGCGGGTTGTAGTAAGTGAGGGCGGTGAAGGCTTCACGCGGCGCTTCGATGTCCACTTTCAATTGATGCGCGCCGGCGTGGCAGGCGAGTCGCCACTGGAAGAAGCGGTAGCGCCCCCGGGAGCGCAGCGCCTGGCCGACCCGATTGAAGGTATAGCTTTGCCCGTCCAGCCGCAGCACCGCCAGGCTCAACCAGGGCGTGGGTAGCGGGCCCAGCCAGACCCGGGCGGTGGCGCATTCTAGGAAGGCGTCCGGACGTCCGTCGAAGGCGGCCACCTGGCCCCAGGCGTACTGGTCCGTGTGGCGCGATCCCCAATTATGATTTTCGCTGCCCGCCCAGTGCTCCACCTGCATTGTTTCGCCGTCCACCCGTACCTCGCCGGAAACGCGCACGGCCGGCCGGCTGACCAGGGACTTGGCCTTGGGGAAGCCGGCCCGATAGAGGTTTTCCGGTAACAATAGCAGTGGCTCCTGGCCACCCTGGTAGCGTAGATCCCAATCAATGCGGTGGCCGTTGAGCGACGCGCCGCCATGCAGCCGGCCCGGTTCCAGCCGGTTGCCGCCAATCTCCACCGCCAGGCGGTCCGCCGCCACCAAGCATTGCGGCAGGGGGAATTCTTCCTTCACCGCCACCTGACGCTCACCGTCGAACCAGACTGCCCAGATTTCCCCGAGGCGCCGGCTGCCGTCAGCGTCGATGAACTGGGTATAGCGTATCCATAGCGCGCGCCGGGCGTAGGGATCATTGGCGCGTACGAACCAGGACTCGTAATGACCGCCGTCACCCGAATACTGGTTGCCGTGGAATGGAATCATGAGGCCCCCTCCTGGTAGGCATGGCGCTCGTCCACCAGCCGCAGGGCCTTGAAGGGAAAGGCCAGCATGCTGTCCCGGTAGGCCACCCGGGCTTTGCCCACCGGCCGATCGGCCTGATAGACCGTGAGCGGGCAAGTGATCAGGGATTGAATCCAACCGCCTTGACCATATTGCTTCTGGCCCTCGGCATAGACCTCACCAAGCTCCGGATCGTGGAATCGCAACCAATAATGCGGTCCGCTCAAACGAATTCGCAACTCCCCCTCACAAGCGCACTGATGATCGCCCAGGCGGACGGTGCCGCGGAAATAGCGCGGCGCGCCGAGACTGAAGATGCGGGTGGTAAAGGCGCGGATTGTGAAGCGAAAAGGCCGCTCGGAGCCGTCACTGTCCAGCGCCAGCCAGCCGCTCATGGATTCCTTGAGTAGTAGTCCCATCGTCATGCTTGCTGCTCCTGTAATCGGTCGGCCAGTCGGGCCGCGGCGCGACTGGCCAGGGCCATGATGGTCACCTGGGGGTTGGCACCCAGGCTGGAGGGCACCGCCGAACCGTCCATGACATAAAGACCCTGACGGCCATGGACCCGGTGATGCGCGTCGCAGACGCCGTCTTGCGCGTCGCGCCCCAACCGGGCGGTGCCCAGCGGGTGATACGCGGTGATCAGAAAGTCGCGGGGCTTGAGCGGACCGGCCAGAAAGCGCTCCAGTTCCGGCACACTGCGCAGACGACGGAGGCCCTTCAGCCCCGGCACCAGCACTTCCCGGGCACCGGCGGCGAAATAGATCCGTGCCAGGGTTTCCACGCCGCGCAGAAACCGGGCGAAGTCCTGGTCGTTAAGTCGGTAGCGGATCAGCGGCCAATCACGGTGCGGCCCCCGCCGGACGCGGCCCTGGGAGGTGTCGCGGATCATAAAACCGAAGTAGGCGGTGTGTTGGTAGTCCTCGGTAAAGCGGACCCAATCTTCCCCGTACAAATTGTTCAGCAGGCTGTGTCCCGCCAGCGGCACCGTGCCGCCCTCGAACATCAAGCCATCCTGGCCCCAATCCGTGACGCCGAAGCCCTGTGGAATACTGCGGCTGTTGGCGAAGTCCCGGTCCGGAAAAATCGCGTTGACCACCCCGGCGGGGTGGAGCGTGAGGTGGCGGCCCAGGTGACGGTTACGGATACCCTGATCGCGCAGAAACAACGGGGTAAAAAAGGTCCCCATGGCGGCCACCACGGCGCGGCTTTTCAGGGTCAGGCGAATCGAGCGGCCGTCCCGGTTCCGGCCCCGGGCGGTCACGCCGGTAACCCGGTCGCCGTGCCAGTGCAGGCGCTCCGCCCGAAACCCGGAAAACAGAAAAGCGCCACGGTTCAAGGCCCTGGGGATATAGCTCACGTTGGTGGATTGTTTGGCGTCCGTGGGGCAGCCGAATTGGCAGAGCCCCTGGCCATCGCAACCCTCGGCGTTACGGTTGAGGGGGTGCCGATGCTGGAAGCCCAGTGCCTCGGCGCCACGATCTATAACGTCACCGATCGCTCCCACATGCTCCGGCTTGGCGGCCTGTACCTTGAGCACCTCTTCCACCTGTTCAAACCAGGGTGTCATCTCTTCCGGGCTGAAATCGCCGAGCCCGCGCCGCTGCCAGTCGGCCAGCACCGGCTCGGGCGTGCGCATGCAGGTGCCGGAATTGATGGTGGTGGTGCCGCCCACGTTGCGGCCCACCGGCACCGGAATGAGGGCGTTACCGGTGGCGACGTTGCTGCCCAGAGCCCGATACAGTTTGGGGATCACTTCGGTGAGCCGGCCGTTGAAGTGCGAACGGTCGTAGTACTGACCTTCCTCCACGATCACCACGGCCAGGCCGCGACTGGCCAGTTCGTAGGCGGCCGCCGCGCCGCCGGCGCCGCTGCCGATCACCACCACATCCGCTTCCAGTTCCAGATCCTCATCGCAGTCCCCGGCGGCGGTGATCTGCTGCTGCCAGCGGAAATGTTCGACCTGGCTGGGCAATTGCACCGGTGGCCGGCACCCGGTGCGGGCTTCCACATCCCGGTCGAACACGTAATGAGCCTTGAGGGGCAGGCTTACGGCCCGCAGCAGGTGGCCGGAGACCGGTGTGCGTGACAGTCTTTCAAGGAAACGCTCCCGGTGGCGCGGGGTGCCCCGGTGGAAACGACGGCCGTGGCGGAGCAGGTGTCGGGCATCCAGCCACAGCAGGCCGAGGCGCAAGGCCCGCGCCAACAGGGCGTGCTCGCCGATACGGATGAGCAGCGACTCGCTGTCCGCCGCCGGCAGTCGCCGGCCGGCGGGAAACAGCGACGCGGTCAGCGCCCGGGCGGTGGGGTTGCGGGTAAGAGCGGTTTGATCAGCCATGAAGGCAGTGTGGGGTGTTCCCCCGTGCCGCGCTTGACCCGGACCACAGTGGCCCGTTGCGGGTCGGGTCAAACCGTTTCAGCGGGGCTTGTCGCGCAGCAGCTGGAAGCTGGTGTTAACGATCAGCTCCGAGGTCTTCGGCAGTATCTGGTACATCACCTGGGACGCCAGGCCGAATGCCGGCACCTTCCGCTTGGGGCGGGTGACGATGGCCTCGCAGAGCCAGTCCACGGCGCGTTCTTCGCTCATCGCCGGAACGTAGCGGTAAATGGCGGTGGGCGCGATCATCGGCGTCCGCACCAGGGGGTAGTTCATCAAAGTAAACTCCACCCCGGTATGCACCAACTCGTTCTGGGCCGCCAGGGTCCAGCCTTCCAGCGCCGACTTGGAACCCAGATAGGCGGAAAACCGAGCCGGGGCGCTTTGCACGCCCATGGTGGACACATTGATCACATGGCCGTGGCCACGGGCCTGCATGGCGGGAATCAGGTTCATCGCCAGACGGATGGCACCGAAATAGTTCAGTTGCATGGTGCGCTGGTAGTCGTGGAAGCGGTCCAGGCTGTGCATCACCGAACGGCGGATCGAGCGGCCGGCGTTATTGACCAGAATATCCACCCCGCCGTGCTCGGCGAGGACCTGCTCGCACAGCCGGTCGCAGCTGTCCAGGTCGGTCAAGTCGCAGCGGTAAGCCTGGGCACGGCCGCCGGCGTTGCGGATATCCTCGACGGTGTCGTGCAGTTTCTCGATGGAGCGCGCCACCAGCAGCACGGTGGCGCCGGCGCGGGCCAGGCGCCGGCTGAGTCCGGCGCCGATGCCGGAGCTGGCGCCGGTGATCAGCACCACCTGCCCGGCCACCCGGCGGCGCAGGGCGCCACGCGGGGAAAGACGCTGCCGCCAACGCCAGCCGGCGGCGGCGGAGATGCGTTTAAGATGCGGCCGCAGGTCCGGCCGCTGCCATTCGATGTCATTCATTGGAGGCACCCCACGAAGATGGAAGACCTCCTAAGATTGCATTCAAACAAGCGTTTGATCAATGGTCGCCGTTGCCCGGCGGCCCGTTATCGCCGGCTTACCAGTGAATCCCCTTGAACAGTCGCGAGAACGCCGCCTGCTCGCGGCTGATCTTCTTCGGTGTTTTTTCCTTACCGCCCATGGCGGCGGCGGAATCCGAGAAGATCTTATAGCCGGTATTCATGATCGTCTCGGTGACCTTGGGCGTCAGGAAGTGCATCACCTGGCCCATGATGCCGAGGCTGGTGGCGATCCGCTTGGGGCGTCGCACGATGGCGTCGCAGATCATGTCCGCGGCCTGGTTGGGGCTGATGGTGGGCACGTGATTGTAGAGCTTGGTGGGCGCGATCATCGGCGTGCGCACCAGCGGCATATTGATGGTGGTGAAGTGAATGCCCTGGTGGGCCAGCTCGCTGGCGGCGCAGCGAGTGAAGGAATCCAGCGCCGCTTTGGACGCCACATAGGCGGAAAAGCGCGGTGCGTTGGTCAGCACGCCGATGCTGGAAATGTTGATCACGTGACCGAAGCCGCGCTCGATCATGCCCGGCATCAGCCGCATGATCAGCCGCAGTGACCCGAAATAATTCAGCTGCATGGTGCGTTCAAAATCGTGGAAACGCTGGAACGAATGCACCACCGAGCGGCGAATGGAGTGGCCGGCGTTATTGACCAGGATGTCCACCCGGCCGTAGTCGGCCAGTACCTGCTCGACCAGCTCGTCCACCGCTTCCAGGTTGGAGACATCGCACCGGTAGGCGCGCGCGTGGCCGCCCACCTGCTTGATCTCGTGGAGGGTTTCTTCAAGTTTTTCCGGGGTGCGCGCGACCACCAGCACGGTGGCGCCGGCGCGCGCCAGTTTCAGGGCCGACGCCTTGCCGATCCCGGAGGTGGCGCCGGTGATCATGACGATCTTGTCTTCGGCGCGTTCCGGCAGGGACGGCAGAGGTTGCAATTCATCCTCGCGCTCGTCGCGGTCCGGGTCCAGATGGTTTTCCCAGAAGTCCCACAGCTGCTGCACATAACTTTCCAGCTCGGGCACCTCGATGCCGCTGCCGGCCAGTGCGGCGGCTGCCCGGCTGTTGTCGTACTCAGTGGGGAAGGTCAGGAACTTGATCAGCGACGGGGGGATATCGAGATTTTCCATCGCCTGATTGATCAGCATGCGCGGCGTCAGGGCGCTGACGCCCCGGCGCACGAACCCGGGTACCGCATCGAACATACGCTGGTCGACCCGCACTGGCATGCGCGGTGCCTGGGCGGCACTGGCGATGATGTCCATCACTTCGCCCAGGTTGTAGCTGCGGTCGGCGGTCAGGTGAAAGCACTGGCCGTCGCCTTCTTCCTGGTGAGCGATGTGATCCAGGGCGTCGGCGACGAAGTCCACGGGAACGATATTGAAATGCCCGCTCTCCACGCCGATCAGGGGAATCCAGTTGGGTAGAAAGTCCTTGAGCTTTTGAATCAACTTGAAGAAATAGTAGGGGCCGTCGATTTTATCCATTTCGCCGGTTTGGGAATGGCCGACCACCAGAGAGGGGCGGTAAATCCGCCAGGGTATACGGCTTTCCTGGCGCACCAGGGCTTCGGACTCGTGCTTGGTGAGCAGATAAGGGTCGTTCAGCTCACCGGCTTCCTCGAACATGTCTTCGCTGAAGGTGCCCTCGTAAAGCCCGGCGGCGGCTACCGAGGAGACATGATGGAACGCCTTGGCGTTGACCTTCTCGGCCAGCTTCAATGTTTGCCGGGTACCTTCGATGTTGATGTAGCGCTGGGTGTTTTCATCGGCGCTGAGATCGTAGATCGCGGCCAGATGGAAGAAATGGTCCACCTGGCCCACCAGATCGTCCTGGTCCCGTTTGCTGACACCGAGGAGTTTCTTGGTCAAGTCCCCGGTGATCGGCACCAGGCGGCTCTCCTCGACGCACAACCGCCGGCGCATGGCATCCAGCTTGTATTCCGAACCGGGCCGCACCAGGGCGAATACCCGGGCGCCTTCGCGTTTAAGCAAACGCGCCACCAGGAAGCGTCCAATGAAGCCGGTCGCGCCGGTAACGAAGTAGTTCATGCGAAAACCCCTTTTGCTGTCATCTCTGGTGGCCGCGGCCTTGCCGGCACCGGGTGTTGTTATTGAAAGTGGCGACCGTTCGATAATGCGCCGCCAGTCCTTAAAGGGCCAGTGTTGGCGCCTTCAAAATCCGATACAACTAACAAGTGTTCGGCATTTTCTTTTATGAACAGTTGTTAGTCAAACGGTTTTTCGGCCCTTGCTCTTAAGTGGTTTTCTGTGGCTATATACAAAGCCTGTGAACTAACGAGTGTTCGTGAGATGACTGAAGGTGCCCGGCAGCAGCAAAAAAAACAGACCCGCGAGCGTATCCTGGACGCTGCGGGGCGGCTGATGGCCGACGGGCGGGGGCTGGACAGTCTTGGGCTGCGTGAGGTGGCCCGTGAAGCGGGGCTGGCCGCGACCTCCCTGTACAACCATTTCCCGGATATGGAGGCCCTGGGCCTGGCGTTGATCGACCGCGCCTGTTTTAACCTGCGCGCCTCCATGGCCGAGGGGCGGCGCAGCATGATCGAGGTCGGAGCGGCCCGGGCGGTGCGCCAACTGGTGGCGCGCTTCGTACGCTTTCAGCAGGACTACGAGAATGAGTTCCGTCTGCTGGTTCAGCAGCGTCTGGGTCGGCGCTCCAGTTATCGCCGGCGTATTCACGGCGAGCTGCAGCTGATGGTCAATGAGCTGGCCGAGGACGTGCGTGAGGCGGTGGCCGCGCAGGACCGTCCACCGGTGCCCGCGCAACGGGAGGCGGAGGCGGCCATCGCGGTGATGTTCGGCCTCGGCATCGCGATGCTGGATGTGTCCCCGGCGCGGCGGCGCGAGCTGGCGGAAAACGCCGGCGATCAGGTGGAAATTATCGCGCTGGGCGGTCGCCGTTGGGCCGCCGGCGACCGCTTGTAGACGCAAGGATCGAAATCCCGGGCGTCAGGCGCTAGGATGGAATGCTATTCCATAATTAGAAGGTAGGTTCATGAGCGCTGAAACCCTGTCCCTGGCCGACGCCCTTCGCACGCGTCGTTCTGTGCGCGGCTTCCTGGATAAGCCGGTACCTGAAGAAACCCTCAAGCAGATCTTCGAGCTCGCGCAACTGGCGCCCTCCAACTGCAATATCCAGCCCTGGAAGGTGTTCGTGGCCTCCGGTGAGGTACGCGACGAACTGCGACGGCGGATGGTGGAAAAAGTCACCGCCGGGGTGCCCATGGAGCCGGATTTCGAGCCGAACGCGGGCAAGTTCAACGGCGTCTACCGCCAGCGCCAGGTGGATTGCGCGGTGGAGTTGTACAACAACATGGGCATCGAACGGGACGACAAGCCCGGCCGGATGCGCGCCCAACTGCGGAATTTTGAGCTGTTCGACGCGCCTCATGTGGTGTTCATCGGCATGGAGCGGGAATTCGGCCCCACCGTGGCGCTGGATGTGGGCATGTACATCCAGTCCCTGATGCTGGCGATGACCGCCCACGGCGTCGGTTCCTGCGCCCAGGGCAGCATGCGTTACTTCCCCAATGATGTGCGCGAAATCTTTGGTGAGCCGGCGTCCACCGCCATCCTGGTGGGCATCAGCTTCGGCTATGAGGACCCGGAAGTGGCGGCCAACCGGACCCGCGTCGGGCGTGCGCCGCTGGCGGATTCGGTGGCCTTCAAAACGGCGCTGTAGGCGCCGGCCCGCCGCGCCCGGGGTGAGTAGAAGCGCCGTTCGTGTTACACTGTTCGGCTATTTTTCTACCCCCGGGGCGATATGGTCATCGTAAAAGGTGTGATTCCGGTCCGTGATACGTTGCGCGAAAGCGCCGTGGCGCTGGCCCAGGAGCTTGCCAGTCAGGCCCGCGCCGAGCACGGCTGTGTGTCCTATGAGGTGTACGTCAAGGCGGACACTCCCAGGGTCATCATGCTCTGGCAGCAGTGGAAGACCCTGGATGATCTGGAGCGACATTTCGATTCCGATCACCTGGATGCCTTCCTGGATCGGATCCCCGACATGATAGACGGCGAAGTGCACTCCATGCGCTTTGATGTTACCGACGAAGACGGCGAGCCGGTGGTCGAACCGCCCGCCGTGGAAGTGGCCGAAGGCACCACCCTGCACTGAGCCGGGCGCCGGCGGCCGGGAGCCTGATCCATCATGAAAACCCGAATCGATTCCCTCGACGACGTTATTTCCAGCTTCGCGGGGCAGGGCTATATCTGCGACCAGCGCACCGCGCTGGCGGTTTATCTGGCCGCGCAGTTGCACAAGCCGGTGCTGGTGGAAGGCCCGCCCGGGGTGGGCAAGACGGAATTGGCGAAAGCCGCCTCCGCGTTCCTGGAGGCCCCGCTGATCCGCCTGCAGTGTTACGAAGGTCTGGATGAAAGCCGCGCGCTCTATGAATGGAAGTACGGCAAGCAGTTGCTGTACACCCAGTTATTGCGCGACAAACTTGGCGGCATGCTGGCGGATACCGACAGCCTGGATCAAAGCATGCAGCGGCTTGGCGATCTCGGCGATGCGTTTTACAGCGAAACCTTTCTTGAGCCACGCCCGCTGCTGCGCGCCCTGCGCGCCGATGAGCCGGTGGTGCTGTTGATTGATGAAATCGACAAGGCGGACCAGGAATTCGAGGCGTTTTTGCTTGAGCTGTTGTCCGATTTCCAGATATCGATTCCGGAGATGGGCACGGTGCGCGCCCGGCATCAGCCGCTGGTGTTCCTCACCAGTAACGATCAGCGCGAGCTTTCCGACGCGCTCAAGCGGCGTTGTCTGCACTTGTACATTCCCTATCCCGACGCCGCCCTGGAACAGCGGATTCTGGCCGAACGCGTGCCGGAGTTGGGCGATCAGCTGCGCGATCAGCTGGTGGCGTTTATTCAGCACCTGCGCGAGCAGGACATGAAAAAGCTGCCGGCTATTTCGGAAACCCTGGACTGGGCCCGTGCGCTGGTACTGCTGCACGCGGACACGCTCGAGCCGGAGCTGGTCGAGCAGACCCTGGCGTTGGTGCTCAAGAACGAGCAGGACGTGGCGCTGGCCCGGGACCTGCTGCCGCACTGGTTTCGTAAACCCCGTTCCGCCTGAGGCGCCGCCATGGCCGACCGCCGTTTGCATGAGTTCGTCCGCGCCCTGCGCGGCGCGGGCGTGCGCGTTTCTCCCACGGAAGCGGAGGAAGCGTTCTGCGCCGCCGCCTTGATCGGTTACCACCCCCGCGAACAGTTCCGTGAAACCCTGGCGTTGACCCTGGTGAAGAGTCAGCAGGAGCGCCCCGATTTCGACGCCTGCTTTGAGGCGTTCTTTCATTTTGAATCCGCCCAAGAGGACGACAATCCGGGTCAGGACGTCGAGGGCGAGCCGTTATCACCGCAGGAAGGGCAGGGCCTGTCCGAGCAGGCGGCGGAGCTGGTCGCTCAGGATGCGGGGCAGCTTGAACAAACCCTGGCGCGCAACGCCGGCGAAATGGATTTCACCGACATGCAGGTGATCACGCAACAGGGTCTGTACGCCCGCCGCCTGTTGATGAATATGGGCATGGGCGCGGTGGACGATGAGATTCTGCGGTTGGACGCGTCGCCACGCGGGGCCGATCAGCGGCGTGCCGGTGAGCTGCGTGAATGGCGTCAGCAGGTGCGCGAACTGGCGGTGCGTCATGTGCGGCGCCAGTTTAACCTGCACGGTCGTGCCCATGGACGGGCGCTGCGCGAAGAGACCATGCGCGCCGCCCCGTTCCGTGACTTGCGTGAATTCAAGCAGGTGCAGACGCTGGTGCGTCGCATGGCGCGGCGGCTGGCCAGCCTTCACCAGCGTCGTCAAAAGAAAGCCAAACGCGGCACCTTGGACGCGCGCCGTACCCTGGCGTCCAGCCTGCGTTATAACGCCGTGCCGGTACAGCTGCACTGGCGTCAGAAACGCCGGCTTAAATCCAAGGTTCTGGTGATCTGTGATGTCTCCAGTTCGGTGCGTGACGCCGCCCGGTTTCTATTGCAGTTCCTCTATGCCATGACCGACGTGCTGCCGCGGGTGCGCAGCTTCGCGTTCGCCGCGCGCTTCGACGAGGTCACCGACGACTTCGACCACTATTCGCCGGACGTGGCGGTGGGGCGGATTCTGGACCGGGTGTCCGGAAGCGGCACCGATTACGGCACCATGTTCGAGGAGTTCGTGACGCTGTGCGGTTCGGAAATCGACCGCCACACCACCGTGATCATCCTCGGCGACGCGCGCAATAACGATTTGCCCGCCGGAGAGCAGCATTTGGCGGAGGTGTCGCGCCGTGCCAAACAAGTGTTCTGGCTCAACCCGGAGCCGCCGGCGCGCTGGAACAGCGGCGATGCCATCATGGCCCGCTACCAGCCGTATTGTCGCGCCGCGCGGCGCTGTGCCTCGCTCAATGATCTGAGCCGCTTCACGGACTACCTGTTGAAAAACGTCTAGCGGCTGTTCGCCATGCCTCTCAGCGCACCGCTGAGCGCTTCGTCCAGGCGGCGCAGATTCACCGGCTTGGCGATATGCCCCACCATGCCGGCGTCGTGGCAGGCGGCGATCTTGTCCGGTACCGCATGGGCCGTCAAGGCGATCACCGGGATCACCGGAAGCCGGCCTTGACGTTGCAGGTCCTGGATCGCGCGGGTGGTTTCAAAGCCATCCATGTCCGGCATCTCGCAATCCATCAGAATAAGATCGAACTGTGCCGGCCGTGATAGCAGAACCGCCAGCGCTTCGGCGCCGCTTTCCGCCGTTTCGCATTGATGACCGAGTTTGCGGCACAACCCCTCGGCGACCAGCAAGTTAATATGATTGTCGTCGACGATCAGCAGCCGGGCTCCAGTGACGCCGGCGGGCTGTTCCCGTTCCGTGGTCGGCGCCTCCGCCCGGGCCTTGCCCGCCGGAAGCGGTAAGCGAACCCAGAAACAGGAGCCCCGCGACTCGCTGCTGCGAACCCCGATCTCACCGCCCATGATTTCAGCCAGCTGCCGGCAGATCGCCAGCCCCAACCCGGTGCCTCCGTAACGGCGCCGGGTGGTCTGGTCACCCTGATGAAAATAGTCGAACAGTCGCGATTGTTGATCGGCGGGGATGCCTATTCCGGAATCCGTGATTTCGAACAACACGTAATCCTGGTTTGCTTCGTCACGGCGCGCGGACACTTCGATACGTCCGTTCTCGGTGAATTTGACGGCATTACCGATCAGGTTGACCAGTATCTGGCGTAGCCGGACAGGATCCCCGATGCAGTATTCACCAAGGTCCGGATGCAAGTTTTCGATCAGTGAATTGGCGTTCAGGCGGGCGCGGTGCTCGAACAACACCACGCATTCTCCGATCAGCGCCGGCAAGTCCAAGCCGGTCTGTTCAATGGGCATCTTGCCGGCGTCCAGGCGTGAATAATCCAGGACGTCGTTGATCAAGTCGAGCAGGGTATTGCCGGACTGCTCTATAACATGAAGCTGACGTCGCTGCGTCTCGTCCAACTCCGAGTCGCGCAACATATCCACGGTGCCGATAATGCCGTTGAGCGGCGTTCGGATTTCGTGGCTCATCACGGCGAGGAACTCACTGCGCGCACTGAGCGCGGTGTTCAATTCATGGGTGCGTTCCTCAACGCGGCGCTCGAGTACTTCCTGGGCTTCCTGGTGGATGCGCTCGTTCTCCGATTTCAAGGTGGTCATGCGATGAGCGAGCGCGAACGACAGCAACAAGGCCTCGGTGACGGTGCCCAGTTGCAGTGCGTTTTCGATCAGCCAGCTGCCGCCGATCAGGTTGAAGGTTTTAAGAATATAAATCACCGACGCCAGCCCCACGGCGGTAAAGGCGAGCAGAAAGAAACGCGCCGGTTGATATCCCTGACGCACCGACCAGACCGCCAGGGCGATGGCGAGAAACGGCCAGGGGAAAATAATCGCGGATGAAAATTGAATGAAGAACGTGAAGTTGAGGAATGTGAACGGAGCCAGGCCGATCAAAGCCAGGCCAACCAGTATCAGAGCACGGTTGAGAGCCGGCGCCGCTTTTCTGAGATCCAGGAACGAGCAGGAGAAAAAGATCGAGAAGGCCAGGGTCAGTAAATTCAGCACCGGCAGGCTGCGGTGGTTCCACTCACTGGCGCCGGGCCATAACCATTGATAAGCCAGGCCCTCACGGGCGAACAGATTTAAACCGAACAACCCCAGATAGAGCACATAAAGCAAGTAGCTCGGTTCGCGGATGGAAAAGAAAATCAGCAAATTGAACAGGCACATGATCAGTACCGAGCCGAAATAAAAGCCGTAGCTGAGCTTCAGGTGGCCGTCATGCTGGTTGAAGTGATCGGGGTCGTGAATCGATAGGGGGAAATCGATCACGTTGTCACCGCGGGCGCGGAACAGCACCGACCACTGCGCCTGTTGGGGAATGGCGACGGAAAATACCAGTTGGTGATGGGGAAAGGGCCGCTCCGCGAAGGGGACCCGGTCGCCGCTGCGCTGATGGCGCAGCAGCGTGCCGTCCTGGTCATAGATGTACATGTCCAGATAATCCAGGTGCGGCCGCCCGGCACGCAGATACCAAAGGCCGGTATTCGACCGGTTGGCCAGGCTTAAAAGAAACCACTGATCCTGTTTTCGAAACCCCATCGAGGGGTAGCGGCTACCCAGTCGTTGCCCCTTGCCGCTGTGCAAAGCCGTCAGGGCTTGCTCCGGCGTCAGTTCCCCCGGGGCGGCCTCCATCCAGCGAAGATCCGGCGACGCCTGATACTCTGAAGCCTGATCACTCAGTTCCAGGGCCTGCGTCGTCGTCGCCGCCAGAAGAAAGCAGAGGCCCGCCAGCCATGAACCTCTCCGCATCATTGATCCCCCTTGCAAAGCGTGAACACCGTCACGGCCCTTTTACCGTATTTAACCGGGCTGGAGGAACGGGTCCAAGCGGCAATGTTCAAAATACTCACTTCTAATGCAAAGGAGAGGCACATGAAGATACGAATCCTGAGTAGTGCAATGGTGTTGTCCTGTTCGGTGATGGCCGGTGGCGCTTTCGCGGCCGGGCCTTATATCGGCGCCAACTACAATCAAATCCAGTACGACAACGACGACGTTGATGAGGACACGCTGAAAGTGGACGGCGTGACGGTGCGGGCCGGCTTTGAATTCAACGATTTCATCGCACTGGAAGCGCGGGGCGGTACCGGTATTGACGGCGACTCCAAGAACGCGCCTCTGGGTACCTTTGAGTACGACATGGACCACATGTACGGCGGCTATCTGAAACTCTCCGCGCCGCTGTCCGACAGCATTCACCCTTATGTGATCGGCGGCTACAGCAAAATGAAAGCCGACGTTAAGTACACGGTGGCCGGGGTCAGCACGGACGAAAGCGAGCGATTCGAAGATGAATCCTACGGCGCCGGCCTGGATTTCAACATTACCGATACCCTGGGCGCCAACCTGGAATACATGCGCTACTACGATCAGGATGAGGAAGAAATTTCCGGGATCAGCGTCGGTTTGCGTTCCGCGTTTTGATCGTCACCCCGAGTTTGGCGGCAGCGCCGGCGCAAGCCGGCGTTGTGCTGTACGGTGACGGTCAGCCCGCCCGGGCCAGCAATTTCTCGAGCCGCGGACGGAAAGCGGTTTCCACACCCAGATTTTTCATTGTCCAGTAATGGCCGCCCACCACCCGTTGTACCAGCAGAGTGCGCGAGCTGGGCTGGAACTTGAGCATTTCCTCCAGCGGTGTCCGTCGCGCCTGCCGCACCACGTCTTGGTGCAAACTGGCCTGGCCGAAATCAAAGGGGGTTTCCGCGAACGCCTTGAGCAGCAGTGGAACCCAGGCCTGATAAAGACGATCGGAAACCTCGCTGTCGGCGCGGCGTGCTCCGATCGCCAGCAAGGCCCGGTCCAGGGCCCGCCAGTCGGCGTTCAGTGACGCGCGCACCAGTGTCGCCATCAGGTGCACGTCTTCTTCCGGTAGCCGTTTCACCGCGCCGAAATCGTAGAGCACGATACTGCCGTCGGTGCGGAACGCGAAGTTACCCGGGTGCGGGTCGCAATGCACGGTGCGCAGCTCGAAAATCTGCCGTCCGATAATATCGAAAAGCCGCTCGCCGAGCCGGTTTCGCAACGCCTGGTCAAAGCCGTTTTTGTCGCTGACTTGTTCCAGAGCGACACCGTCCTCGAAGCTCAATGTCAGCACCGTGGCGCCTGACAAGTCGGTGAACACGGTTGGGATCACCACGTCCCGGTCCTCCGCGTGAAAGGCCTGGAACAGGCGCACGTTGTCCGCTTCACGCAGGTAATCCAGCTCCTCTTCGAGTTGCGCTCGGATTTCCTTGAACACCGCATCCAGGGCGCGCTCGTCGACGCGCAGCAAGCTTCCCAGCTTGAGAATCCGTTTGAGGTGCTTCATGTCCGAGTCGATCGACGCCTTGACCGCCGGATACTGAATCTTCACTACCACGTCCTCGCCTTGTAGCGTGGTGGCGCGGTGTACCTGACCGATGGAGGCGGCCGCGAAGGGCGTTTCGTCGAATGTTTGGAAGAAGTCGCCCACCGGGCCGCCCAGCTCTTTCTCCAGTTGTCGCCGGATCACATGGAAAGGCATCGGTGCCGAAGCGTTCTGCAACACCGCCAGTTGCTCGCTGATTTCCCGGGGCAGCACGTCCTGCATTTGCGAGGCGATTTGTCCCACCTTCATCACCGCGCCTTTCATCTGTCCCAGAGTGGCGGCCACCTCCTGGCCGATGTGACGCATCAGTGCCTCGCGACTGGTGGCGCGGTCCTGTTCCGACTGAAACAGCCCTTTCACCTGATGCGAAGCGACACGGGTCGCGATGGACGTGGTCATGCCGGTCAGTTTCCAGAGGCGCCCGGTGGTGGAGGCGGGGCGCCGTTCCCGTCCGCGTTTTGCCATGCTGCGTGGTCCCGTGGTCGAAAAAATCGGTGGCGGATTCGCGCACCGTCCGAAAGCCAGAGACTAGTCCGCTGTTCCGTTTCTGTCATGGGGTATTCGGGCCAAAGACGGGCAAAAAAAAGGGGCCCAGGCGGGCCCCATCAAAGGAGAGTCGGCAGAATTTCAGAAATCAGGCGCGCTCTTTCTCGCCGGTGCTGACCAGATCGTCGAACAGCTTCTGGCTTTGTTCGCGCAGGGTGCTGACGGCGCCCAGGCCGGCGAGGACGAATTCATTGGTTTCCTCGGCTTTCTCGCCGCGCTCTTGCTTGCCGCTGGCGACGAACTGTTCGTACAGTTCATGGCGCTTGCGGGGTGCCTCATCGAGCAGTTTGCGAGTGCTTACTACCAGGCCGCGGCTTGCGAGCAGGGCCTTGGACTTGCCTTCGGCGTCGTCGCCATAGGCTTCCTGACCGGCTTGTACGTACTTGCCGTAGAGCTCTTCGGAGCTGTCTCCGGCTTTGCTGTAGGCGCCCAGGCCTGCCAGGTACAGTTTGCTACCCAGGGTCTTGGCGCGCTGGATCAGATTGTCTTGCTGGTCGCGAATGTCTTTCAGTTCACCCATGATCGTTCCTCTCTCTTGCTGAGAATGTCGGCGACCGGGGGCGGTCGCGCCTCAATGGCCGCTATATTAGGGCGTGGTTCGGTTGTGTTCAGTAATTCTGTCCGACAATCAGACAGTGAGAGGAGGGCGCGGATGTGGCGGGCTGTGACGGAATTCCCAGCCCGGCCGCCAAGTTCAACGTGGCGGGAACCCGCGGCGAGCGCTTACACTCCATAGGAAAGTATGAGTCAGAGATACGAATTCATGATTGAGAAATTCATTGCCAAGGTGCCCAGCCGGATTTGGGCGGACGGGCGCCCGGCCAAAGCGCGGCAATGGGATGCCGAATTCAATGTGGCGGCCTGGGCCCGGATTTCGGGTAAACCGGGCACCGTACAATTATTGGTACGCTACCTGGATACCAACAATGATCAGGCGATTCTGGTGGATGCCGCCGAGGTGAGCGGTGATGGCAGTGCCTTGCTTTCCGGGTTGGTACGCTTGCGGTTCAATGACAGCGTGGAGCAGGTTCAGGTATCCCTGCGGCTGTCCGACCCGGGCATGCGTTATGTGGTGGAAGAGCTCTATATGCAGCGGCGCGGCACGGCGCTGCGCCCGCGGGATAAACTGATCTCAAATTACTGACATTCGGGGCACGGCCCGTGAAAAAAGGTGACCGGGCCCGCTACCCCCTTCAGCGGGCCCGGACCTTACCCCCCTTGATGGGCCCGCCGCCGTGGCGGCAAGGCCCGCTCCCCCCGAGGCTTCGGGTTTTCGGCACGGTCATTGCCGGTGGCATCGTCGCCGCACTCCAGTAAGGACTCCGGCCAATCCTGGAAATCCAGACCGGTGAGCCGGTTCAGGTTCTCCAGAGCGGTTTCCGGGTGCCGCTTTTCAATTCTTATCACCTTGCTCATGACGCTTTACTCGTTGCCTGAACGAACAAAAGCGAAAACCATGCCAAAGCATACGAAATTATTTTTGCTTGAAAATCAGGCGTTTGGCGCCGATGTCCTCGCGCGGGGGCGGGGACGCCGGCGCGCGCCGGCAGGATGTGACAATCTTTGCCAGTGGCGCCCTTTGCCAGTGGCGCCGGATTCCCGGTTACGGGGGTGTGGGGTTAATCGAGGAAGAAATCGGGCAGCAGCTGGTCGTCGGACAGCTGCGGATCGACCTTGTACACCGACAGATCGGTAATGCCGGCCTTGCGGATCACCTCGTCATCGATGAAGAAGTTGCCGCTGCATTCCGCGTGGGGCCGGGTCAGGATCCAGTGCGCCGCGTCCGCCATGATCTCCGGCTGCCGCGCTGCCCGTACCGCCATTTCGCCACCCAGGTGGTTGCGTACCGCCGCGGTATTGATGGCGGTGCGCGGCCACAGCGCGTTGACGCCCACCTTGCCGGCGTACTCATCCGCCATGCCCAGCACGCACAGACTCATGCCGTACTTCGCCATGGTGTAGGCCAGATGGCGCCCGAACCAGGCCGGGCTCATGTTCAACGGCGGTGACAGATTGAGAATGTGCGGATTCTCCGCTCGGCGCAGCAGCGGCAGGCACAGTTTGCTGGTCATGAACGTGCCGCGACTGTTGACCTGGTTCATCAGGTCGTAGGATTTCATGGTGGTGGCTTCGGTGGGGGTCAAGGCAATGGCGCTGGCGTTGTTGACCAGAATATCAATGCCGCCGAAGGCGGCTTCCGCCTCCTCCACGGCGGCCTGTACCTGATCTTCGTAGCGGATGTCGCCGACGCATACCAGAGCCTCGCCGCCGGCCTCGCGGATCTCCTCGGCGGCGGTATAGAGTGTGCCCGGCAGCTTGGGGTGCGGTTCGGTGGTTTTGGCGAACAGCACCACGCGGGCGCCTTCTCGAGCGGCGCGCACGCCAATGGCCTTGCCGATGCCGCGGCTGGCACCGGTGATGAACAGGGTCTTTCCTTTCAGGGTGGCGGCGGTCATGGCCGGATCCTCGGCATGCAAAGGGACTTTCACGCTAGCAAGACCCGGCCGGGAGCGGCAATACACAAACGATCGGGTTATGGCTCCCCGGCGGCGGGGACTTGCTCCGGCGCTTGGGAAGCGGGTATCTTGTGATCTGTCTGGTCATTTTGGGCCATTGCTGGCAAGGTGGCTCGGGTGGGGCGAAGACTCAGGTTGGTGACGACGGGCAAAACGCATGACGATTCTAAAAATGACCGCGGAGGACTACACGCTGTCCGCGGAATATCTGGGCCCGATGCTGGAGGCCCTGCAAAAAAGGGGCATCGACGAACAGGAGGCGCTGGCCGGTCTGGACATTGAGCCTGGATGCTGGCGCGATCCCAAGGCCCGTGTCACCGCCTTGACCTTCAGGCGCTTTTCCCGTCGGCTGGTGGCGTTGACCGGCGAGCCCTGGATCGGCTGGGAGCTGGGCGCCTCCATGCCGCTGTCATCGCACGGGTTTCTCGGCTACGCGGCGATGAGCAGCAACACCCTGGGAGACGCCATTGAGCTGGCGGTGAAGTTTTTCCGCACCCGCGGCACCATCGTCCAGTTGGAGGCCTTCGTGGAGGGCGATTGGGCGGTGCTGCAACTTAACGAGATGCTGTCCCTCGGCGAGCATGCGCCGCTGCTTACGGAAAGTCTGTTCTCCAGCTTCCACTTCATGGGGCTGCAACTCATGCCGGACATCGAGATCCTCGGCGAGCTGCGGTTCGCTTATCCGGAGCCGGATTACTTCTCACGGCTGCGACCGATGATTCCGGTGCCGATCTATTTCGACTGTGCCTATAGCCAGATGCGCTTCCCCGCCGAGCGGCTGCAACGACGTCTGCGCTTCGCCGATCCGCGCCTGGCGCAGATGGCCGCCGCCCAGTGCGAGCAGGAGATGGAGCAGATCAAGGCGCCGCCGGCGTTGCTGGGTCAGGTCCGGCGCGTGATGCTGGCCGGCTCCGGTGGCTTCCCGGGGGTCGAGGAGGTGGCGTCGGAGATGCACATGTCGTCGCGGACCCTCAAACGCAAGCTCCAGCAGCTGGGCACCAGCTACCAGAAACTCCTGGATGATTTGCGCAAGGGCCTGGCGGTGGAATACCTGACGCAGAGCGGCCGTTCCGTGGACGATATCGCGTTGGCCCTGGGGTATTCGGACGCCTCCAACTTCGCCCGGGCGTTCCGGCGCTGGACCGGAAAAAGTCCGTCGGACTACCGCTGAGCGCGCCGCTAAAGGGACACCACCAAATCGGCCAGGGCCCCACCCAGGCCGCCGAGCAGCAAGGTCAGGGTAGCCAGGAAGCCGAGCAGGAAGCCGCGTCCCCGGTCCCGGGGCGACTCCAGGTAGGCGTTGAAATAAAGCTGCCGGCCGATCACGAACACCGCCCCCACCGCGGCGGCGGCGCGCGGCTCCAGATACCAGCCGCACAGCCACAGCCCGGGCAGGAACAGGACCAGCTGCTCCACCGTGTTGGCGTGGATGCGCAGGCTGCGCTCGAACAGCTCGTGACCTTGAACCGCCGGTGCTCGAACCTGGTATTTCACCCGCGCACGGCCCACCACGAAGCTGAACAGGGCGCACTGCAGCAGCGCCACGACGGTAACGATGGCAACCCATTCCATGACTTTCCCCCAAGCAGGTATGGTTAAGCGGGCGCGGGATCGTCCGCGCCTTGGTATTCTTCTTTTTGCGTATCATCGTAGAGCGTTTTGCGTACGATCGCATCTTCTTGCCGCCGGGCCCGGCCCGGCGCGGTGACCACGGGAGTGAGCATGACCGAACTACACCCCCGCCTGGCGGCGGATACCGGCGTCCTGGGCGAAACCGAGCTGTGTTGGTTGCGCTGGATGCGTGACGCCCGCTTCCCCTGGCTGATCGTGGTGCCCAAACGCGACGGCCTGCGCGAATGGCATCACTTGCCGGTCGCCGATCAGCAGCGTCTTTTGAGTACCGTGAACCACCTGGCCGGCGAACTGGAAAGGGTCACCGGCGCCGACAAGATCAATCTTGGCGCCCTGGGCAACCTGGTGCCGCAACTGCACGTGCACATCATCGCGCGCTTCCGCGACGATCCCTGCTGGCCGGGGCCGGTATGGGGGCAGGGCGAGCCGGTGTCGCCGGCCGGCACGCCGGACTGGCTGGCGCGGCTTTCACTGCCGGAGGAGGGCTAGGTTATGGAATTAATCGCGGTGGATGTTCAGTGCCCCCATTGCTGGGAGCACTTCGAGGCCCTGGTGGACCCGTCACAAGGGGATCAGGAGTACGTGGAAGACTGTCACGTTTGCTGCCGTCCCCTGGTGCTCGCCGTCGACCTCACCGACCCCGAGGCGCCCTCGGTGTCGGTGACGCCGGAAAACGACTGACGGGCCGGTTCAGGGGTTGTCGTTGCCGGCCAGGAAGGCCTGCATTTCCGGGTCGGTGAGCATCCGCTCAATGGAGCGGGCGAGGATATCGTTGACCATTTCCTGGTTGCGGGCCGCGGAGGGCGTGAACGGCAGATCGTGCTGCACGCTGCTCTTGTAGGTGCCGGTGTGCGTGGTCTCGCCGCGCCGCGCCTCGGCCACCAGCTCCAGGTTCAGGGTCACTTCGTTGACCACCGACCCTTCTTCGGGAATGTAATCCAGCTTTTCCAGACGCACTTCCAGGGTGGTGGCGTCGCCGCCCGGATTGAAGGCGTTGTAGCCCAGCGTCTGCAGCCCCTGGCGAACGGTTTCCGCGATGGCCGGGCGCAAATCGTTGGCCGGTTGCACCAGGGAGGTGTCCTTGTAGACGCCGCCCCGGGAGCCGAACTCCTTGCGACCGCGGGAATCCACCGCGATCACCTGCACCGGCTGGTTACTGCCGCGATTCGCGGGTTGCACGTTGACGGTGGGGTTCACTTCAATCTGTTGCGGGCTGAGCGCGCAGCCCGTCAACGACAGTGCCAGGGCGGCGCCGGTAAACAGTGTGGCGAGGGTCGATTTCATCCGTTTGGTCTCCATAGAGGGGTTCGCTGAAACGGGGTCGTGGCGTTCGACTCCTTCCATGTTAGTAGGTTCGCTTCAAGGATTCTTCCGCCAGGTCGTGGAGCGCGTCCTTATAGCGGGAAGCGGGAACCGGGGCCAGGGCGTCCAGGGCCAGCCGGGTCTGCTCGGCGGCGCGGTCCACGGTGTAGCCGAGCCCGCCACAGTCGTGCACGATCTCGACGATTTGCTCCAGTTGCTCGAGGCCGCCGGTGCGAATCGCCTCTTTGATCAGGCCCGCCTGCTGCGGCGCGCCATGCTGAATGGCGTAAATCAGGGGCAGGGTGGGTTTGCCCTCGGCCAGGTCGTCGCCCACGTTCTTGCCAAGCTCGTTCACGTCGCCCTGGTAGTCGAGCACATCGTCGATAAGCTGGAAAGCGATGCCCAGATGGCGTCCAAACGTGGCGAACGCGCTGGAAAAGTCCGTTTCCGTGCGGGCCCCGAGAACGGCGCCGGTCTCCGCCGCCGACTCGAACATCTTGGCGGTCTTGTGGTGGATCACCCGCATGTAGCTGGGTTCGGTGGTGCCGGGGTCACGGGTGTTGATCAGCTGTAGCACCTCGCCCTCGGAGATGGTGTTGGTGCTTTGCGACAGAATCTCCAGCAGGCGTTGATCGCGGAGCGCCACCATCAACTGGAACGCTCGGGAGATCAGGAAATCCCCCACCAGGACGCTGGCGGAGTTGCCCCAGACCGCGTTCACCGTCGGCCGGCCCCGGCGCAGGCTGGATTCATCGACCACATCGTCATGGAGCAGGGTGGCGGTGTGCAAGAACTCGATCACGGCGGCCACGTCCACGTGCTGGGCGCCCGTGTAGCCGGAGGCGCGGGCACTCAGCAGCCCCACCAGCGGGCGCAGACGTTTGCCGCCGGAGTCGACGATATACTCCCCCACCTCGCGGATCAGCGGTACTTCGGTGTCCAGGTGGTGGGTGATGAAGCGGTTCACCGCCTCGAAATCCTCGGCGACGACAGAGCTGATGGCCTTGAAATCCATGAAGTAGCTATCCGGCTAAAAAGGGGCGGTAAACAGCGGGCAAT
>Ga0310342_100000065_pt1 | contig 47102 bp, 30 predicted proteins | sample S15DNA20500_MG_FD_206155 | JGI IMG/M metagenome (GOLD analysis project Ga0310342, IMG submission 206155) | Marine microbial communities from station ALOHA, North Pacific Subtropical Gyre - S1503-DNA-20-500_MG | ecosystem: Environmental > Aquatic > Marine > Oceanic | place: Pacific Ocean: North... | reverse complement strand
ATAAGCGTCTTATTTCGCTTAACCATCGTCTAGCATCACGTTTTGTACTTTCGCTCTTACGTTTTTCAAAGTTTTCATTAGCTTTATAGTATTCTAAGTATGCTTTTGTTAGTAAGTCGTGTGTATCATCCATTATTGCATAACCTCTACATCATTGTCATAGGAGGTAAAGCCATTTTCTTTAATAACTTTTAATACGTTAGTTACTCTACCCATTAATTCATCTTTATGTGAAATAAGGTATATGTTTTTATTACGTTCTCTACCCATTTTCTTTAATATACTTAAAGAGGATTCAACACCTGCTGTATCCATACCACTATCTATTAGTTCATCAACAAACAGTAAGTTAATATGTTGGTACAAACTTTCCCAAACATCTCTAAATGCAAAACTTAATCCAAGGATTAATCTATTACGTTCACCTCTTGACAAGTTATCAAAGTCTAAGTCTTGACCAAGTTGTGTAATTTCTACGTTTAAGTCATTTAAAAATGTAACAGTATGTGGTAATCCTATTCTATCAAGATAGTAAGTAAGCCTGTTATTTAAGTATGCAAGATTTTGATCAATAATTTTCTTCCTTATAAAGCTATCTTTGTTTGTTAATAGCTTATATAAAAAGTCTTGGTGGTCTTTTAATGACGTTAGTTCATTAAGAATGTCCCAGTTAACTTCTTGTAATGCTGTATGTTTTAGATCATCTATTTGTTCTTGATAAGGATCAGTTTCTTCTTCTTTTTCTGTTAATACTTTCTTTAAGTTTTCAACATTACCTCTATGTTCATAGGCTTCTTTAGCTGTTTCATAAAACGGATTAGGTTTTCTACTTAGATCACCAATGTCTTCTAATTTCTTTTGTACTTTATCTTGCTTATTAGCAATTTCAATCATGTAAGTGTGTGCATCACCATAGTCTGCTTGAATTGAGTTCTTCATTTCTTCAAGTTTCTCGTCATGTAGTTCTTGTCCACAAGCATAGCACTTGGCGTGTTCAAGGTTATCAAGATCACTACCTATCTTTTGTACATTTTTATCTGCTTGTTCTAATGCACGTTCAACAGTTGCTAGTTCTTTTGTAAGATTCTTATGGTGTTTATTAAGGTCAGTCCACTCAGCTAACTTTTCATGGTCTTCTAATTCACTGTCAATATCTAATTGTTCTAATTCACGAATTCCTTTTTGCAGTTTAACACAAGTCTCTTTGTTTTGTGCTATCCAAGCCTTACGTCTACTTTGTAAGCGTTCAATGTTTTCTTTAATTTTTTCATTACTATCTTGAACTGCGGTTAGTCTTGCATTTTCTTCAGTGGTTCTATCTCTATTAATACGCATTTGCTCACGTAATAGTTCTGCTTTTTCAGATAGTATAGTAATACCTAATAATTGTTCTATAATAGCACGTTGATCATTGTTCTTCATTGCTAAGAATGGTTCAGTATATGTGTTCAATGCCAGTATATGCTTAAACATATTATGACTCATACCTAGTAATGTATTAATGTCTTGTTGTGTTTTACGAGAATCACCTTGACTCTCATCAGTTATTTCTTGATCTTCGTTATTAATAGAGAATTTTAGTAAATTAGGTTTACGTCCTCGCTCAATATGGTATTTTTCTCCGTTTTTTTCAAAACTTAAAGTAACTAACATACCTTTGTTGTTAGTTTTGTTTACTAAATTATCACGTCTAATGTTTGTAAGGGCTTGACCAAACAATGCATAACTTAAAGCATTGATTATTGTTGTTTTACCTGTACCATTACGTGATCCAGCATCGTCTCCACCTTGATCTAAGTTTTCACCTAAAACAAGAGTTAGTTGATCTATATTAAAGTTAATTGCTTGTGTAGTATTACCTACACTCATAAAGTTTTTAACAGTTATGTCTTGTATTTTAATCATCTTGCCCTAGCTTGTTATAAATGTTAAGTAATTTTGCTTTATCGTAGTTGTCTGACTCAATAGCTTGGATTTCTTTAGCAACAATTTGGTCAACACTTTCAAATTTTGTAATATCAATGTCGGTATTAATCTCATCATCTTTATTATTTGGTATAAGTGTAATTTCTCTGCACTTATATTCATTAATAAATGTTTCTTTTATGAAACTTGCTTCTTCATATGATATCGGTAAGTCTAATGTAACACGCAAATACATCTTTGGTTTAATTAATGTATCTTTTTCATCTAATAAGCGTGATAGTTTAACCGTGCGATACTTGGGACAATTCCACCAGTTAAGATATTCAGGAGCGCCGCCGTGCTCAAATATCATCATACCGCGTTCATCGTCCCAAGTATCAGCATAGTTGTGAGGTAATGCATTACCTATATAATTGATACAGCCTTTAACTTGTCTTTTATGGAAGTGTCCGGAGAACACATAGTCTTGATTTTTAAAATGATCAGGTTGGAGTTCGCCAGTGTCAGGCATTTGCACCATAGCGTTCATATAAAACGTTGGTAATTCAAAGTGACCGAATATATATTTGCTTTTAATCTTTGAAATCTGTTTCCATTCGTCACCAACAAGCCAAGGTATTAAAGTAGTATCACCTTTTGTTGTAATTTTGTTAATAATAGTAATGCCAGGAATGTGTTTACCAAACTCTATGGAATGAATATCACGTTTATCTTTATAGTATAAGTCGTGATTACCAGGAAAGAAGTAAAAATTGTCAAATGCTTTCCCAAGTTTTTCTAAACTTCGGATAGTAGCGTCCATGGTAGTAATGTTTAAGCTATTTCTATTGTGATGCCAGTCACCCATAAAGATACCGGTTTCACAATTATGTTCTTTAGCTTGGTCAATATACCAATCTATAAATTCTTCACAATCATCATTGTGTACTTTGCTGTTTGACTTTAATCCAAAGTGTATATCCGTAAAGACGGCGGCCTTTTTAAACATTTACTTTTCTTTTACCTTTTTTTCGGGTGCTTTATAATTTTTATTATGTTCTTTCATTTCTCGTTCCCACGCTCCTTGGTTTTGTCGAGTAAATGATGGGTTCATATGATTCATTTCTAAAATATCGTCCCTAATGTTTTGATTGCGTTTTTCAATGTTAATAATTCTAACAAATGAGTTTGTAACTGCGGCAGTATAGTATGCAAATGGATTGTTTGATTTAGATTCGTCAAATTGTAAGCCTATTTGTGCAAGTTGTAAAATTGCTTGTCCTTTCATTTCATCATTATACGTATATCCTCTAACATTGCCTCTAGTTGCGTATCGTTCACATAACTTCATCCACATCATAGCAAGTTTATTAGTTGCTTGACCACAGCCTTTATCATAATAACCGTTTTCCATACCTCCAACCCAATGACTTTTGCCAACAACTTGAAGTTGGCCTTCTTCATTAAACTTATAATGTTGGAATGGTGGGAAATTTAGTTTTTCTTTAGTATCAGCAATAGTTTTAGGTTTCTTTTTGCGTCCTTTGTCATCAGGTATATGATCAAACATCATTACCCTAAAAATTACGTCTTCTTTGTTTATTTTTCTATAGTCTATATCACATTCTGATTGTTTTATTTTTTCACCGTCAGCTTTGCGTCGTTCATAGTCTTTTTGACCTATGCGTTTAGCTCTAGCTCGCTTGGCTTCTGCGGTTGTACGTATATTAATCTTATCAATGCTCGGTAAAATTACATCAAATTGATCGTACCCCTCATCTGTGTAGCTAGAAAATGTGTTTTTTGATTTGTGGATCTCTGCTAGTAGATCTCTGTTGTTTAAATAGTTTACTTTCCTCATGAAATTCTCCATAGTAATAACTTATTATAAACTATACACTTAATAAAGTCAACTAAATACTTGTAGGAGTATAGCCAAATGGTAGGTTTTGTACAAAATGTAGCTAATAAAATACAAGGTGGATTTGATGCTGTAAATGAATTTGTAGCACCAAATTTAAAAAATTTAGAACCCGGAATTCGAAAAGCCCAAACGTGGGCTGAAGATATTACAAGTTCTAAGGCCTTTATGAAGGAAACCCGGAAGAAGAATCTACCGGACGGGGTATTTGGTCCTGTTAAATCAGCGGCTGTAGGAAGTTTTCCTAAAGCCCAAGAACAAGACTGGCGAGTGCGTTTAAGTATTCCCAATATCGAACCTTTTAAGAATGAGTCAGAGTTATTAGCCCCTTTACGTGAAACAAATGGATTAGTATTTCCGTTTACTCCTGCTGTGCTAGTAAGTCATAGTGCAAGTTATAATGCGTTAGCTCCTACACATACTAATTATCCGTACCAAATTTATACAGCATCACAAGTGGACCAGTTAGTTATTACTGGTGACTTTTTTGTACAGAACGGCTTTGAAGCACAATATTGGGTGTCAGCACTTCATTATTTAAGAAGCTGTACAAAAATGTTTTATGGTGGAGATAATTCTGTAACACAAGGTGCTCCGCCACCAGTAGTTAAATTAAATGGCTATGGTGATTATGTATTCAATGATGTTCCTGTTGTTATAGTACAGTTTACAATTGATATGCCACAAGAAGTTGATTATATTTCTACTGCAATAGGTGAGTATGAAGGCGGTATAATGGGACCTATGATGACAAAAAATGCACAAGCTAGACATCATAGTGGAAATGCAAATCCTAAAGATACAAAAAGTAGTTGGGCACCGACACAAAGTTTATTTGCAGTAACAGTACAGCCTCTTTACAGCAGAACGGCAGTTGAATCATTCAGCCTTGATAAATTTGTTAAAGGTGCGTATGTTGGTAAGAACACAGGAGGATTTATTTAATGCCAAGTGCATCATCACCGTGGAAGAATACACTTTATATTGACAACGGATCTTCTTTAGGATATTTTCAAATTCGTCCAGTTCCAGCATCACCTGACGATGTACCTTATGTTATAGAACCACAATATAATCATAGGCCAGACTTACTTGCTTATGACTTATATGACAATCCAAAATTATGGTGGGTATTTGCACAACGAAATATGGATATCATAGAAGATCCAATTTATGATATCGAATCCGGAGTTGAGATCCTTTTACCAAATGTAACTGATGTAAAATCAGAACTAGGATAACACAACACTATGTCATTTAATCTTAAAAGTATTTTAAAAACAGCTCTACCGGAAGGTAATAAACTTGTTGAAGAAGCCAATCTTGCAACAAATAATTTAAGTAATGTTCAGAATCAATTTACTAATGATGTTACAAATGCAACCGCATTGTTTGAAGGTTCTAATTTCGGAGGCGTTGAACAATTTGAACAATTTAAAAATACAGCTACAGCTGAAATGGAAACATTAAAACACAACATAGCTCCTGTATTAGATAAAACAATACAAGCAGTTACAAGCGAAATGCAAGGGGTTGCAATGGCCGCCGGAATTCCTATTTCAAATAAGGCCATTAATGCAAACGGTGAGGTTGTTGCAGGTCTAGGTCAAAAAACTGGCGACCCTCGTCAATTTGCTCCAGATGATCCTTTAGCTAGTGCCGACGCGGTTGAAGAAACAGGAGAAGATCCTAAAATGATGGACGATGTAACTGTCCATGGTGTAAGGCCACAAAGAAATCCATTAGAAAGATATGTTAGTGCTAACTATGTTATTACTTTAAGTTGTTTAACAAATGACGAATTAGCAGATCCTGATGGTACATATATGAAAAACGGACCACAGATTATAATTCTTAAATCTGGAGGTGGTACACAAGGCACCGGCAAGAAAAAAGCCACAACTGCAATGGAAGGAAAGCATGGTAGAACAGAATATTTTATAGAAGATTTAAATATAAGATCTATTATTTCTCCAAATCCTAAATCAAGAACGTCTGCATATCATCAGATGACTTTTCGTATTGTAGAACCTTATAGTATGGGACAATTTTTAGAAGCATTAGAAATTGGGGCTAGAACAGCAGGACACGTTAATTATATCGGTGCTCCATTTATGCTTTCAATAGACTGGGTAGGGTACCTTCAAGAACCGTCTACAAGATATGGACTAGACTTTAATGATAATGTGGGTGATGTCATACGTCTTTCAAAAATGAACGGTCAATCAGAGAGGCATTTACCTATAATGATAACAAATGCTACATTTAATGTAACTACTAAAGGTTCTGAATATAATTGTACAGCAATAGCTTATAATGGTGGTGCATTAACAGACCTTGTGCAAAAAGTTCCAATTGATGTAGCAATATCAGGCGGGAATGTAGAAACACTTTTACAATCCGGAAAGAATAGTTTAGCAACTGTTCTTAATACAAATTTATTAAAACGTGAAAAGGGTAATGAAAGATCGTACGCTGACGAGTATGTAATTTTATTTCCAATTAAAGAAGAAAGTGCCGCGATGGGAACTAAAGGAAAATCCACAAATACAGCGGTTAGTCCTCATATTCTCAGTGCCGAAGAAGCTGAGAAAAAATTTCACGAAGGTACATTAACAAAAGAAGAATTTACAAAAATTAAAGCAGTTACAGAAGAATTTAGTTATGAGAACTGGGCCCAAAAAATCTTAGGAATATCTATTAAACGAAATGATTTAAGTGAACAATTAAAAGTAAATTCATTTACACAAACTAATATTAATAAAATCGGTGAAGCAACAATCGTATTTGATAAATTACAAGACGGAGCTCAAGAGCCAAACCCTGAAGGACTTATATACGATTCAAAAAAGAAAATTCATGTTACATCTGCAATTAACATTTCTACAGAATCTAGAGAACTCAAATTTAAAAAAGGTACTAAAGTTAATAAAATTATTGAAGAGGTAGTATTATTAAGTGAGTTTGGTCGAGGATTATTAGATAGAGCAATTAAACCTTCTGGGGCTAAAGAATGGTTTAGAATTGAAACACAGGTTTTTAATATTCCTATACCAGAGGTTGAAGTAATAAAAGGTCGGCCACCAAAGATATATGTTTTTAGAGTTGTACCTTATGATGTTAATATTTCATTAATAGAAAAGCCAACTGAGGTAATGCATGGCGAAGATGATATTAGAAATAATATTGTCAAATATTATGAATATATGTACACAGGACAAAATAAAGATATACAAGATATAGAAATAAACTTTGAAAATAGATTTTTAACACCAGTGTCTCCAGATAAAGGAAGTAATCAAACTGATGTAAAATCTCAAGGGAATTTTGCTACATCTAAACAACAAAGAGAAAATCATCACCCAATGGCAGATAAAGAAGGAGCTGAAGATAATATTACAGGACCATTAAGAAAAGTAGGTGCTGTTTCTATAGAAAATCCCACAGCTAGTGTGCGAGGGGTTCCAGGGAACGAAAAAGAAGATATTGCTAGAACGTTTCATAATGCGTTAGTAAATCATACTGTTGACTTAATGCAACTTAAATTAAAAATTTGGGGTGACCCATATTATATTAGTGATAGTGGTGTAGGAAATTACAATAGTGTAGGTGCTGGCAAAGGTAAAAAGTCAATGATTGATCCTCGCGGTCAGATGGTATATAAATCAAAACAAGTTTTTGTTAATGTTGGTTTTAGAACTCCAATAGATTATGGTTCTAATGGGATAGCTATATTTAATACTCCTAATGATAATGAGAACAAAGCTTCTACAGAACTAGAAAAATTTAGCGGTATATATTGGGTAACTGAAGTTGAAAGCACTTTTGCGGCTGGCAGGTTCGACCAAACACTAACAATGTTAAGACAACGAAACCAAGCCAGACAAGCTAAAAATGTTAAGAAGGCGGCTAAGGATAGCGAATCAGGAACAGCTTTGACAGAAGCAAAATATAGAGAGATGATTGATGGACCACCTGGTACTGTACAAACTGGTTTGGCTACACGTACTAGCGTCGCTAGTACTGGAAGTCCGCATCGGAGGGTTGGATAATGGCGTGGCTTAATACATTAGTCGAGAAAATTAGTGCAGATTTTCCAGATCCACCTAATCCTGGTCCTTTTGAGGCTAGAGTCATTAGTCATCTTGATCCTCATTTCATGGGTACTATACAAGTAGAATTATTGAAAAAAACTACAGCTGGTAATGATGGTGCAACTCCAGGACAAACTTTTAATGCAAAATATTTGTCACCATTTGCAGGACAAACACCTGCATGGTCAGTAACTAAAAACGAAGATTACAGATATAGTCAACAAAGTTATGGTTGGTGGATGATTCCACCTGATGTTGGCACTATGGTTTTAGTAATATTTGCAGAAGGTAATCCTAATCAATGTTTCTGGTTAGGCTGTATTCAAGATCGTTATATGAATTTTGCTATGCCAGGACACCCGGCAACTACAATTACAAAAAATGCACCAACAGATTATAAAGGTAAAAAAATTCCGGTAGCTGAATATAATAGACAAAGTGAAACAGGCATCCAACAAGATCCTACAAAATTTTTAAAACCATATCAAGCAAGGTTTTTAGGAGATCTTCAAAAACAAGGATTAGTTACAAAAGATTTTATAGATGAGTTTAGAGGTATAACAACATCAAGTGCTAGACGTGAAGTACCTAGTGCAGTATTTGGGATGAGTACACCTGGACCAGTTGATAAAAGTGTTGGGTCACCACTTGGAATAATTGGAATGACTGATGGACCTGTTAATGTACATCGAGCTAGATTAGGCGGCACGACATTTGTAATGGATGATGGTAATGATAAAATTTTAAGAAAAACACCAGCAAGTGACGGCCCACCAGAATATGCTAACGTATCTATTAATGAAACAGATGGGCAACGTGAATTACCACATAATGAATTAGTTAGAATACGAACTAGAACTGGTCATCAAATTTTATTACATAATACAGAAGATTTAATTTATATTGCTAATTCAAAAGGATCAGCATGGGTTGAATTAACATCAGATGGAAAAATAGACATTTATGCAAAAGACAGTATGAGTGTACATACTGAAAATGATTTAAATTTAACAGCAGATAGAAATATTACTATTGAAGCAGGAGCTAATATAGATTTAAAAGCAAGTGGAAGTTATAGTGTATTAGATGGGGAACCTAAATTACGTAAAGGTAACATTCAAATCGAAACACTTAATGATTTTAAATGTTTGTTTGGAGGTAATCAATGGGTTACTACAATAGGTAATACTGAGTATAAAACAAATGGTGAAACTAAAATTACATCAGGAGGAGGCTCACATATTAAGTCAGGTGGCAATCATTTAGAAACTGCTCCACAAATTCATATGAATGGTCCTATGGCGTCAGCTTCTCAAATTGTTTCACCACTTAATACACATATTTTGCCTGGAGTGCCAACAAATAATGCGTTAGGAACTTTATCACAAAGAGCACCGATGCACGAACCTTGGAATCATCATGAAAATTCAAATCCTTTAGCATTTAAAATTGTATTAACAGATAGAGATAATGTAGTAACGGCAGTTAATCCGTTAACGTTTGTCCCAACAGCCGATCCGTTTAAAAAGGAAGCAAAAAAGTAAGGTAAGTTATGAGTATATCAGATAGAGATTTATATAAACAAATTCGAGTAACTACTGCAAAAGCTCAAAAAAAGCCTGCAACTAGCAGAGCGTATCGTGGACTGAGTACTGTTGATCCAGCTAATAAAAGTAATATTTTATATGATATTGCATTAATTAAGCAAGATATTATAAATCATTTTCATATACGCCAGGGCGAAAAGTTAGAAAATCCAGAGTTCGGAACTATTATTTGGGACGTTATTTACGAACCATTAACAGAAAATTTAAAAACTGTTATAGCTCAAAATGTTACTGAGATTGTTAATTCAGACCCAAGGGTAAGTGTAGACAGTATTATTATTGATCAGTATGAAGCTGGTCTTGTAATTGATTGTACATTAACATATCTTCCTTATAATATTTCAGAAAAAATGAAGTTAACATTTGATGAGGATGCAGGTAATTTTTAATAGAATTAACTATGTGGTTAATGAATTTAAATAAATAGAGTTAATAGGAAAAAACTATGTCAGTAACAAATAGACAAAATAGATTGCTTCTTGCAGAAGACTGGAAGCGTGTATATCAAACATTTAGAAATGCAGACTTTAGATCGTATGATTTTGATGGTCTACGTCGCACTATGATTGCTTATATTCGCGAGAACTATCCAGAAGATTTTAATGATTATATTGATTCAAGTGAATACCTAGCGTTAATAGATCTTATTGCATTCTTAGGGCAAAATATTTCTTATCGTATTGATCTTAACTCTAGAGAGAACTTTCTTGAATTAGCAGAACGTAGAGAATCAGTATTACGTTTAGCACGACTATTGTCATATAATCCAAAGCGGAATCAAACAGCTAATGGGTTAATTAAATTTGAAGCAGTATCGTCATCAGAAGAAATAGTAGATTCAAATGGTACTAATTTAGCTAACCAAACAGTTGTTTGGAATGATCCAGCTAATCCAGATTGGCGAGAACAGTTTGAAAAGATTCTTAATGCGGCATTACCGGTAAATTCTACTATTGGCCGTCCAGTAAAAAAAGATACAGTAGAAGGTGTGTTAACACATCAATACAGATATAGAGCAAGTAATACAGATGTTCCGGTTTATAGTTATAATAAAAATATTGATGGAAGAAATTTACCATTCCAAATAACATCAGTTGATGTTATTGACGGAGTTATATCTGAAGAGCCACCTTTACCTGGTAACAGTTTAGCATTTTTATATAGAGATGATGGTCGTGGACCAGGAAGTGCTAATAGCGGGTACTTCGGTCATTTTAGACAAGGTACATTAGACCAAGGAACATTTACTGTTAATACTCCTAGTACTAATCAAACAATTTCTGTTGATGCAACTAATGTTAATCATTCAGATGTATGGCTTTACAAATTAAATTCAATTGGTGCTGAATCCGAATTATGGACTAAGGTTGAAGCAGTTGAAGGTAATAATATTGTTTATAATAGTTTACGTAAAAGTGTTAGAAACATTTATGCTGTTCTTACACAATCTCAAGATAAAATTAATTTAATGTTCTCAGACGGTGTCTTTGGTAATTTACCTAACGGTGATTTTAGAGTTTATTACAGAACAAGTATTAATCAAGCATATAGTATTATTCCTGCAGATATGACGTCAGTAGGAATAGCAATTCCGTATACGTCAGCAGTTGGGAATCAAGAAACATTAAACGTAACATTGTCATTAAAATATACAGTAGACAATGCAACTACTACTGAAACAAATGTAAGTATCCGTGAAAATGCACCTGCAACTTATTATACACAAAATAGAATGGTTACTGGTGAAGATTATCAAGTTGCACCTTTAAGAATTAGTCAAGAAATTGTTAAAGTTAAAAGTGTTAATAGAGCATCAAGTGGTATTTCACGTTATTTTGATTTACTAGATAGTACTGGAAAATATTCTAGTACAAATTTATTTGGTAATGATGGTGTTGTATATAAAGAGACATTAACGAAATATAAGAATTTTGTATATACAACAAAAGTAGACCTTGAAGGAATTGTTGAAGAAGTAATTCAACCTATTTTAGCTGAAAAACAATTGTTAAATTATTATTTGACAAACTTTCCTAAAACAATTGTTTCAGATTTAGGAGCAAGTTGGGTACAAACTACAAAAGGAACTAATCAAACAACTGGTCATTTTGAAGATGTTGACGGAACAAGATTTCAAGTTGCAGGATTTACAGGTAGTGCATTAAGATTTCTTGAAGAAGGCACATTAATAAAATTTTTAGCGCCTGATGGATATCATTTTATGACAGATGGTACATTAATGTTAGGCGATCCAGATCATATAGGGGCACTTGATTATAAATGGGTTAAAGTAGTTAGTATTGTTGGTGACGGTGCTGTTGATAATACAGATGGTTCAGGACCAATTATACTTAATGATATTATTCCGTCAACGGCTGTTTTACAGCAAATTGTACCTAAATTTTCTAAAACATTGGTAGAAACTGTAAAAACACAAATCATCGATCAATTATTTGCTAATAAAACATTTGGTTTAAGATATGATACTAATTTAAGACAATGGAGAATTGTAGTTGAAAATAATTTAAGTATTCTCGGAGACTTCAGTTTAGGTAAAACCGGAGATACTACTAATCAACAATTAGATGCAAGTTGGTTGTTATTACTTGAAACAGATGGTGAAAAATATACAATTACATATCGTAGTTTAAGATATATTTTTGAAAGTGATGAAGAAATTAGATTTTATTTTGATAGTGCTGATAAAGTATTTGACAATAAAACAGGACAAATTATTAAGGATAAAATTTCAGTCTTATCTATTAATTTAAAACCAGACGAATTAATACCATTTACAGTACAGCATGATTGGGAAATTTCTGATGCATATCGTGATGCTGATGGATATGTTGATAGTAAAAAAGTTGAAGTAAGTTTTTATGATGATGACGAAGACGGAGTTGTTGATGATCCTGAAACCTTTCTTGAAATTGTTAAAGAAACAACGAATCCATTAACAAAATATATTTTCCAGAAAAGGTATATTACTACTGATGGAATTGAAGATTATAGTTATATTGATGGTGCAGTAGTAAATGTAAAACAATCTGAAAGTGTTGTAGGTGCATTAAGTCAATATACTGCTGGACAAATTTTTTATCTAGTTACAGAGAATGTATTTAAAATATATACAGCTGGTGCATTGGTATTAACGACAGAATATAGAGCGTTTGTTGGAAGAGACAAACTTAAATTTCAATATGTACACGCGGCAGATGACGATAATAGAATTGATCCAAGTAGCAGTAATATTATTGACACATATCTATTAACGAAAAGTTATGATGATTTATTTAGAGAATTTTTAGATGGTACAGTAACAGAAAGACCATTGCCGCCAAGTAGCGATAATTTGTTTAATAATTATGGATCTGAGATTAATAAAATTAAATCAATTAGTGATGAAGTAATTTATCATCCTGTAAAGTATAAAGTTTTATTTGGAGCAAATGCTGATATAGATTTACAAGCAACATTTAAGATAGTTAAAAATCCAGACCAAGTTGTTAATACTAATGCAATTAAGGCAAAAGTTATTTCAGCAATCAACCAATTCTTTGCTTTAGATAATTGGGATTTTGGAGACACGTTTTATTTCTCAGAGTTGAGTACTTTTATTATGGCGACCGTTGCACCTGAGTTAGTAACAATTGTAATTGTTCCTAACCAACAACTGCAAGGGTTTGGTAGTTTGTATGAAATTAAATCTGAATCAGATGAAATTTTTGTTAGTGGAGCGACTGTTGATAATGTTGAAGTAATAGATGCCGTTACAGCAAGTAGATTAAAAGCTTCAGGTAAAGTTTTAACTGTAGCAACGTCAACTAATTCAGGTATACAAAGTGCTGGAACATACACATCAGGTAATGTTTCATCAGGCTCTGGGGGATATGGTGTCTAATGGCTTTTTCCGATGACCAACATGAATATCCGTTACCAACTGGTGGTGTAAAACCGCCACGAAGACCTAGTGCGGAATTACTTCCTAGATATTTTCGTAGTATAACTAATAAAAAGTTTCTTAATGCAACTTTAGATCAGTTAATTCAACCCGGTGTGGCAGAAAAGTTAAGTGGATACTTTGGCCGACGTACTGCTAAAGCATACAAAGCCGATGATACTTATATTTCTGAACATAATTCTGATAGAGAAAGTTATCAATTAGACCCAGCGGTAGTAGTAAAAGATAATTTAAACAATGTTACTTTTTATAAAGACTACAATGATTATATTAATCAAATAAGAGCGTTTGGCGGTACTGTAGATGATCATAGTAAACTTAATAGTCAAGAATATTATGCTTGGAACCCGCATATTGAATGGGATAAGTTTACAAATTTTCGAGAATATTATTGGTTACCCAATGGTCCAATAGGAATAGGCATTGCCGGTAATGCTAAAGATGTTGAAAGTACTTATAAAGTAACTAAAAAAGATAATATAGACAACAATAGTTATATTTTCACACCTGACGGATTAACATCTAATCCAACTTTAAAATTATTTAGAGGACAAACATACATCTTTGAAATTGATGCAGTAGGAATGCCATTAACATTTAGAACTGCACGTTCATTAGATCCTAGTTTATTGTATACTACAGGATTAGATGATAGTACTCAAACAGTTGATGTTGGAACTATTACTTGGACAATTCCTGATAATGCACCTGATACATTATTTTATGTAAATGGAAATGATATTAATGCAAGTGGGTTAATACAAATTGCAGATGCAGTTGATAATACAGAAATAGATGTAGAAGCTGAAATTTTAGGTAAAAAAACTTATACAAGTACTGGTGGAATAGCTTTTTCAAATGGTTTAAAGGTTTATTTCCAAGGAACAGTAACTCCTACAAAATATGCTACTGGTGAATGGTATATTGAAGGTGTTGGAACTGAAATTACTTTAATTAATGAAAAAGATTTAGAAATTCCGGCTACGTATGCAACAGATAAACCTGTTTTGTTTGACAGCGTAGGATTTGATAGGTTACCATATAGTAATGCTAATAGTTTTGCAGGAGTAAAAGATTATCTTGTAGTTAATAAAGCATCTAAAAGTAGAAATCCTTGGGCAAGGTATAACAGATGGTTTCATAGAGAAGTTATTGAACTGTCTGCAACACTTACAGGTACACCTCCAGAACTAGATCAAGATTATAGAGCAAAACGTCCTATTATTGAATTTAGTGCAGGATTAAAATTACATAATTTTGGTACTAGTGCTAAAGCTGATATTGATTTATTAGATACATTTACTAATGATGTGTTTTCAAATGTTGAAGGTGCAATAGGGTATAATGTTGATGGTGTAGATATTGTTGACAATATGCGTGTATTGTTTACTGCTGATCCTGATAGTAGAGTATCAGGAAAAATTTTTAAAGTAAAATTTATTACACATAATCTTATAAGACAAATTAGTCTTATTGAAGAAACAGATACAACCCCAATTGAAAACGAAACAGTATTAGTTAGAAACGGTGATGAGTATAAAGGTAAGATGTGGTATTATAATGGTACCGAGTGGAAAGCTGGACAAGATAAAATTGATGCAAACCAACCGCCTTTATTTGATTTATTTGATAAGAGTGGTTATTCATTATCGGACATAACTTATTACCCATCATCAACATTTGTTGGAAATAAACTTTTTAGTTATAAAGTAGGTGCTGGTGAAGTTAAAGATCCAGAGTTAGGATTTTCGTTAAGTTATAGAGCATTAGAAAATTCAGGAGATATTTTATTTGATTTTAATTTATTAGGTGGTACATATACCTATCAACAAAATAATGCAGAAGTAAAAGGAAATACTGATGTAACATTATTAAAAGAGTATAGTGATATTAGTACTTTTACATATACGTCAGGATGGATTAAAGCTATTAAAAATAGTAGACAACACGTGGTAAGACAATATGTTGTTTCTAATCAAACAAATAGTTTTGCTGTTGATGTTTATGATCGTAGTGGTGACTTAAATGATTTATGGTTAAGAGTGTATGTTAATAACATAAGAAAATTTAATATAACAGATTTTGCAATTAATAGAATTAATGGTGTAGCTTATGTTACGTTTATTAAAGAGTTAGTAAAAGATGATGTAGTTAAAATTCTATCTAATAGTGCTACAAAGAAAAATGAAAACGGGTATTATGAAATACCGCATAACTTAGAACGAAATCCATTAAATGATAATGTTCTTACTTTTACATTAGGTGAAGTTAACGATCATGTTCATTCATTGAGTGAATATAATGATGAGTTTTTAGGTTCAATGCCTGGTATGAATAATTTAAGAGATATAGGAAATCTTGCTCCATATGGTCGTCGCTTTGTACAACATAGCGGACAAGTAGATCTTGCTTTATATCATATTACTGATACTAATGCAAATATTATTAAAGCAATTAGATATGCTAGTAATGAGTATGGAAAATTTAGAAGAGTATTTCTTCAAAAAGCAAATACTGTAGGATTTACAGGAGAGACAGTACCTCATTTTGAAAAAGTAATGCAGGCAGTAGTTAAAGATAAAACTAATAATATGCCGTTTTTCTTTAGCGATATGATGGGTATAGGAACATATACTAAAACAAGTCATACTGTAAAAGATAAAGATACACAATTTTTTGCATTGTCAAGTGATTTTAATTTAAGTGCTTTATCAGATAAAGCAGTTTACATTTATAAAAATAAAGTACAATTATATCATGGTATAGATTATCAGTTTGAAACAGACCATCCAGGCTTTGTAACAATTACAGCAACTAAAGTCGTTGATGATATTATTGAAATTTATGAATATGAAACTACTGATGGAAGTTATATTCCACCAACTCCTACTAAATTAGGTTTATATCCAAAATATAAACCCATAAAATATATTGATAACACTTACCAAGTACCAACAGAAGTTATTCAAGGACACGACGGTAACATATTTGTTTGCTTTGGTGATTTTCGCGATGACTTACTGTTAGAGTTAGAACAAAGAATTTTTAACAATATAAAATCAGAGTATGATTCAACTATTTTAGATATACATGAATTTATTGGCGGTGAATCAAGAGATACAAAATTTACAAAATGGGCAAGAGATAAAGCATTAATTACAGACTTTGTAGCTTGGTTAGAAAATGTTGGCAATATAGATTATACAGATCATGATTTTTATGTAAGGTCAAATAGTTTTACATTTAATTATAGTGCTATGACGGCACCAAGTGGTAAACAATTACCTGGGTATTGGAGAGGTGTTTATAAAGAAGCCTTTGATACTGATCGTCCGCATACCCATCCTTGGGAAATTCTAGGTTATACTATTGAACCGACATGGTGGAAAACAGTTTACGGACCAGCGCCATATACTAGAGAAAATAAAATTTTATGGCAAGATATTGAAGATGGAATTGTTAGAGAACCTGGTAAAGCATTAAAATATCTTACAGCGTATGCAAGAAAAGATATTACAAAGCATATTCCAGTTGATGGTGAAGGTAATTTATTAAGTCCATTAGATAGTAACTTTGCTAAAAATTATGTTCTTGTTTTAACAAATAAAGAATTTGTATTTGGGGACGAAGCACCAACAGAAACAGCCTGGCGCAGAAGTAGTGAATATCCATTCGCATTTATTTGTAGTTGGATTCTTAATCAGCCAACTAAAATTATGGGATTAGGATTTGATAGATCACGAATAATTCGAAATCCAGCAAAAGAAATCATTTATAGTGAAACTGATAAAAGACTTAGATTAAAAGATTTAATCTTTCCTATGGTAATAACTGATGAAGATAGAGTTAACACTTCAGGATTAGTTAATTATATTTGTGATTATATTAATTCAGAGTCATTAGGTACGTATAGTGATTATACAACTGCATTAAAATCTGTAAAAAATCAGATAGGGTTTAAGGTTGCAGGATTTACTCATAAAGACAAATTTAAATTAGTATTAGACAGTAGATCTCCATTTAATGAAGGTAATGTTTTTGTTCCTGATGAAAACTATAAGATATTTTTAAATAAAAGTTCGGTAGTTGATTTAGTAAGTTATAGCGGAGTTATGATTGAAAAAAGACCAGCAGGATTTGTTATAAAAGGATATGATAAAACTAATCCATATTTTAAATATTTTGCGGCTCGTGAGTTATCAGATGATCCTGTTGTAAAAATTGGCGGCGTTACTGATCCCTTTCTTGACTGGACAGAAAATCAAGTATATGTACTTGGACAAACAGTTCAATTTAATAATGATTATTATAGAGTTAAAGAAGCTCATACTAGTTCAACAACATTTCAACAACAATTTTTTGCTAGATTAATTGAGTTACCAGTTACTGGAGGTAGGGAAGCATTCTTTAGACGTCAGTTTGATCTTTCTCCGAATATTATTAATAGCACAAAAGAATTAGCTTATGGTACTTTATTAACAACTGTTCAAGAAGTTGTTGACTTTTTATTAGGTTATGGTAAGTGGTTAGAAACACAAGGATTTGATTTTAACTTTTTTAATCCTGAAATTAATGTAATTGAAAATTGGGAGTTAAGTGCTAAAGAATTTTTATTCTGGACTACACAAAATTGGCGTGAAGATAGTGTTATATCTTTAAGTCCTGCTGGTAATAGATTAAAATTTAAAAGAGATTATTATGTTTCTGATAATATCTTTGATAATTTTCATGACTATACACTTCTAAGAGCAGACGGACGTAAATTAGATTCTGAATTTGCTAAAATTTATAGAAGTAACGATAATGAATTTCAAATAACTACGCAAAATACTGCTGATGGTATATATGCTGTTAAGCTACCCTTAATACAAAAAGAGCACGTTTGTTTAATTGACAACCATACAGTTTTTAATGATATTATTTTTGATTTAGAACCAGGGTATAGACAAGAACGAATTAAAGTTTTAGGTTATAGAACTGATGACTGGAAAGGCTCTTTAAATATTCCAGGATTCGTTTATGATAATGCTATTATTAATGAATGGAAATCTTATCAAGATTATGTTTTAGGTGATACAGTAAAATATAAAGAATTTTATTATATTTCTATAACAAAAAGTCCTGGTACAGAAAACTTTGATTCGTCTAAGTGGGAAAGACTAACAGCTAAACCAGAAGCTAAATTAATCCCCAATCTAGACTATAAAGCAAAACAATTTAAAGATTTTTATGATTTAGATACTGATAATTTCGATACAGAACAACAAAGAATAGCACAACATCTTATTGGATATCAAAAGAGAGACTATCTTGCAAATATTATTCAAGATGATGTTAGTCAGTATAAGTTTTATCAAGGATATATTCAAGACAAAGGGACACAAAATAGTTTAACAAAATTATTTGATGCTTTAAGTAGTGCAGACAAAGACAGTATTGACTTTTATGAAGAATGGGCTGTTAAGTTAGGACAATATGGTTCATCGGATGGATTTGATGAAGTAGAATTTAAATTAGACGAAGCTAAATTTAAGTTATCTCCGCAACCAGTAGAATTAGTTGATACTGTGTCAGGACTAGAAACTGATTTAATTTATCGTCTAAGACCATTTGAAGTTTATCTTAAACCTAACAATTATAATCATAAACCATTTCCTAACCGTTCAACATTTCTTGAGTACATTCAGACAGCAGGGTTTGTTAATGAAGACGATGTTAAATTAACAGTTGCAAAGTTTGATGATATTTTAGATGCAACAATTTCTGATTTAAATGTTGGCGATTATGTATGGGTAGGATTACGAGGAACAACTTGGGATGTTGTCAAATATGTTAGAACAACAGATAATGTTATAGCAGTAAGTTCAGATACTACAGCTGGGACAACTACATTACAACTTAAGACACAAGCAAGATACGAAGCTAATGATATTATAGGTATTCTTGATGTCGGCCAGGACGAAGCTGAACCAATTGAAAAATTCTTTAAAGTTAAAAGTGTATCATTAGATACTATAATTTGTTATGCAAATGGTGAAACTCCAGATGTAGAACTATCAGAAAACTTTGATACTACAAAACAAGGATTTATTACAAAATTTGTTTCGGCTAGAGTTGCTTCTATGGCAGATGCAAATACTAGAATTATTAATAGTGAATTACAAGTAGGTGAATTAATTTGGGTTGATGATGATGATACTGGTAAGTGGATCGTACTACAAAATAAACCAACATATAGTTCACACCAATTAATTTCTAATTTAGCACCTGGGGAAGATCATTTATTTGGTAAAGTTATTGCATCTGATGAAAGAAATACTATTTTAATTGCATCAGCAAGTGAGCAAGAAAAAGTTTATGTTTTTAATAGAGTTGCAGATAATGTAGATTATTATCATAGACAAACAATTTCAGCACCTAATGGACTTTATACAGGACCAGGAAAATTTGGTTCTAGTATTGCATTAACTGATAATGGAGATCATTTAGTTATTGGCGCTCCAAATGCCAGTTATGTAAAAACTAAATTCAAAGGCGACTTTGATGGAGGATTACCTTATGTTGCTGGAGACATTGTTAAGTATTCAGAAACAACCTGGGAAGCACAATTTCCAATCTCAGCGGCAACCGGTGCATTAACGTTTCCAAGTTTTTGGTCAACATCGTTTATAGAAGAAGCAAATTATGATATAGGTAATAATTCATACCCTACTATAGTTTACGCTATAAGAGGTGACTATGGAATAGATGTTTCTACAGATCACGTATTAATTAGAGCCCCACTTGCACAATATGAAGGATCAACAGATGGTGATAAAGTAGTTCTTAATTGGAACGAATTTTCACAAAATTATCCAAATGGTGTTTTACCTTGGGGGAATACAGGTCCAGGTGTTGCGGCACTTGAAGGACAGAAAGTTATTGCAAATAAAATTGATGCAGTATTGTACATTGATAATTTAATACGTATTCCAACAGTTGGTGATTCATTATCATCAGATACTGCGGTTGGTGAAATAGCATATATTCGAATTGAAAATGTTAGTCAATCAATAATTTATATGACAGATGTTAGTGGTGCATTTGATCCTACTGGTGAACTTTTCTACAATGCAGTAAGTTGTGGAGACTTTGAATTAATTAGACCAGCTTCAGCGGCAGACACATTTGGCGGTTGGTGGAAGATTGATGGGATTCCAGCATTTACTACAACAGTTACGTCAGCTCAACAGATTTCAATACCTAATCTTATAGGACAAGATTTTATTACTCAAGCTGAATCACGTTCACCTGTTGTCTTTGGTAATACAATGGATGATGTTCGTGCATTAAGTTTAGTTCTTGATCCTACCAGAGGCGGTCGTTTAGGTCATTTAAGTTATTATGATAAACAAGGATTGCCTAATTTAAGTGAGCTTTGGTTTATAAGAGGAGCAAAAGTTTTTACAGATACTCTTAATGTAACAGATAACTTTACAATGTGGCTTAATACTATTAGAGGAGGTGTTGCACCTATCTCAGTATTTGATCCTGCATCATTAGGTTTAACATTTTCATATGTAAATTCAGCTCATGCTGTATATGACTTATGGAGTGGATTTATTGATGTTACATTTACAAATTTTGACAATTTAGGAAATCCTTATATTCCTCAAGTAGGTGAAATTATTATTGATGACACCACAGGCGCTACAGCCGAAGTAACGTATTTACAAGAACAATTATTAACGTGCCGCCTTTATGTAAAAGATAGGGTAGGGACATTTAGCTTCGGATTTAATAATAGTGCTAGTAGTACTCTTAGTATTAAAGATGCTATTAGTTCTGGTGTTAATCGTTTATCAGGGAGATTAGATCATGCAGATATGGATTCATCGATTGCAGGTAAAATGGTTGTTATTAAAAACACGGATTCGTCTCAGTTACCTGTTACTTCGCCGGCTTTTCAAAACGAGTTAGAAGTACATTTTTATTCTAGCAGTACAGTTAGCGGAATTTCTAGAATACCAAATTATCCAACACCATTAAACAAAGACTGGGTACAAACATTTAATATTCAGGCCCATACTGAAGGTGTGGCAAGTGCTTATGTTAACCAAGGAATAATTTTAACTTATGATAAAACAGCCAATGGTGAGTATTCGTTAAATCATGGATATGTTTCTGAGTATGCGGCCGAAGAGGATAGTAATACTTTTGGTTTCAAATACTTCGGTAAGCAATTAGAATTTGCTACAAATAGTAAGTTACATTATCTTCATGTAAGTTCAGGCGTAGAATATGATGGTAGTACAGTTGGAACTGCTGGTAGGGTATATTTTTATAATCATGGTACTGATGCTGATGGAATATCATATGATTATGCAGTTGGCAAAGATAAAAATTATAAAGGTGTGTTTAGTGATACTGTAGCATATTTTGAAAATGATATTGTTTTACATCAACAGTATTTTTATCAAAGTAAAACTAATTTACCAGCTGGTGCATTTGATTCATCGTTATGGACACAATTATCAAGTCATATAGATTATGTAGGATATGTTCCTAATGATTTAGGGTTAACAGTTGACGACGAAACTATTGTAGATCATACTACATTAACGGGTTTTGCTACTCCGTTTACAATTAATAAAGATGGAAACATTTTAGTTGTTGTAGCTGAGTTTACTGATAGTGATCCTAAAGTTCTTATATACAGAATAAACAACGGTCATTATGAATTTAGTCAAGTAATAGTAACACCTAAAGCAGGTATAGGGTTTGGAAATGCTATTGCAGTTTCAGATGATGGAACTATAGTTGCAGTTGGAGCCCCATTACAAGATGAAATAGATACTAACAATGGTGCTGTTTATGTGTATAGGCAAGTAGCGGGTAGCTTCATATGGTCACAAACACTTTATAGTCCAGAAAACGATGTAGCAGAAAGATTCGGAGCAACATTAGATTTTGATAAAGATAATTTAGCTGTTTCATCACGTGGTGGTGATCTTATATCAACAACAACATTTGATGCAAATACTACAGTTTTACCTACATCGTTTGATAATAATCTTACTCAGTATAAAACTTCAAATGAAGATAGTGGACAAGTTCTTATTTTCCAAAGATTTAATGATACATTACTTTATAGTGAAAAATTTGTTTATAATAATCCTGTAACAAGACGCTTCGGTGATTATTTATTATTTACAGATAATCATGTTTATGTTTCAATGCCAGAATTAACTACTACTCCTGGAGACAATTATCAGGGAACTATAATTGATTTTAGACGTAATAGAGATGTTTTGTCATGGCAAACATTACGATACCCACTTGATCAAGTTGATGTATCAAAATTTAAAGGTGTATTTGTTTATAATACTTCAAAGAATGTACTTACTAGCCAAATAGATTATATTGACCCAGTTCAAGGAAAAATTGCAGGTAGTGCCGAAGAAGAAATTGCTTTTAAAACATTATATGACCCAGCAACATATACAATAGGTGGAACAATATCTGTTGTTGATGAATCCGCGGCCTGGGGCAAAAATTATGTTGGAAAAATATGGTGGGATTTAAGTACGGCAAAATATCATAATCCTTATCAAGGAAGTATAATTTATCAAACAGCAACTTGGGGTAAGTTATTTAAAGGAGCGTCAATTGATATTTATGAATGGGTTGAAACAACACTTAAACCATCTGAATGGTCAGAATTAGCAGATACAGAAGAAGGATTAGCACAAGGAATTAGTGGACAACCTAAGTTTGCTGATGATAGTACATTATCAACAAGACAAATTTATAACAAACAAGCACAAAGTTTTTCAACTCAGTATTATTATTGGGTTAAAAATAAAAAACATATTCCTTCTATGGATTGGAGAAAAACAAGTGCATATGATGTAGCACAATTAATTGAAGATCCTAAAGCTCAAGGTTATAAGTATGCGGCATTGTATAGTGATAGTAGATTTGCATTGTATAATTGTGATGCATTATTTACTGCTAATGATTCAGCAGTTAATTTCCGCTACTGGACTATTCCTGTTTATACTAATATTCATAATGAATATCAACTTATAAGTGAAGGATTAAAAACTAGTAAGCCAAAAGCAGATGTAGAACGTAAGTGGTTTGATAGTTTAATTGGTTGGGACACAAATTATAGAGCAGTTCCGAATCCTGAGTTAAGTGTAAAAGAAAAATACGGTATTTTAAATAGACCACGACAAAGTTGGTTTGTAAACAGACTTGAAGCAGTAAAACAACTTATTGAAAGAGTTAATAGAGTTCTTATACAACATATTATTGTTGATGAATACGATCTTAATAAATTGGGTACAATTGATCCAATGCCAACTATTAATTCTGGCAAATTTGATCAAGCTGTTGATATCTATGCAGAAATAGTATTTGTTGGTACTGCAAATGTTAAACAAGCAGTCTTAACACCTATTTGGGAAAATGGTAGATTAGCTAGAGTTGATATTGCTGATCCTGGTAGAGGTTATAAAGTAGCACCAACATACCAATTTAGTAAAGTAGGTAACGGGCAAGGTGCTGAACTTATTATAACAATTGATACTTTAGGAAAAATTTCTACTGTAACTGTAAAACACTCTGGTAGAGAGTATAGTTTAAATACAGAATTAACAGTTAGAAAATATAGCACACTTATTAAAGCAGACGAAAGTATTGGTGACAAATGGTCTATTCATGCTTATAATTCTGTATCTGAATTATGGGAAAGAACAGATAGTCAGGCATTTAATGTTCCTGCATATTGGCATTATGCTAACTGGTACGCAACAGGATATAATAAGTTTACACAGGTAGATTATTTAATTGATGAAAGTTATCAACTAACTGCATTAGACGATACTCTAGGTGATGTTGTTAAAATTAAAACAGTTGGTTCAGGTGGTTGGTTACTATTGAAAAAAATCAATGATGTTCCTGATGTAGATTATACTACAAATTATGAAACAATTGGTAGGGAAAACGGAACAATACAGTTTTCTTCAAGTTTATATAATTATCAAGGTTGGTATATAGGTTATGATAGTTTAAGTTATGATACATCTAATTATGATAATCAACCAGTTCATGAATTTAGATTAATCTTAGAAGCATTACGTGATGATATTTTTATAAATGATCTTGCAGTTGAATATAATAAATTATTCTTGTCAAGTTTACGTTATGTGCTTTCTGAACAAAAATTTGTTGACTGGGCATTTAAAACAAGTTTCCTTAAAGCAAAACATAACATTGGAGATTTAGCTGAAAAAATTACATTCCAAAATGATAATCTTCCAAGTTATGAAAAATTTATTGAAGAAACTAAACCGTATAAAACTAAAATTAGAGAATATTTAACTTCTTATACAAAATTAGATAATACTCAATCAGTAACAACAGATTTTGATTTACCTCCAGCTTATGATATACAAGCTGGAAGAATTATACCGGCGTCATTAAAAGTTAAAGATGATGCATTATATGGTGTAGATCCTGGACTTATAAATTATCCAAATAAACATTGGAAAGATAACTTAGGTTATGAAGTTGAAGAGATCCAGATTAAAAATGGTGGAACAAAATATCTTGAGATTCCTGTCATTACATTAAGTGGTGGCGGCGGAACAGGTGCTAAAGCACAAGCATACATTGGTACAGGTGGAAAAATTACACACATTAAAATAACAAATGTTGGTTCAGGATATTTATCAGCACCAACAGTTGCAGTTAATGGAACACAATCTGATGGCGGTGTACCGGCTGTTGTTTCTGCTAAACTTGGTAATGGAAAAGTACGTAATGCTCATATTATATCAAGATTTGATAGGGTTACAGGAACATTTTTAATTACAACTCTTGAAGAAACTGAATCGTTTACTGGTAATGCAAGTAAGCAAAAGATTTCGTTAAAGTGGCCTATGGATTTACGACCAAGTCAGATTTATATTACTATTAGCGATGTTGAAGCATTAACGAGTGAATATACTTTTAAAAACGTTGCAGACACAACTAAAGGATATACAAGATATACAGGAGAAATATTTTTTACAGAACCTCCTAAACTTAATGCGTCAATAGTAATCAAGTATAGTAAAGCTGTTGATATGCTTCAAGCACAAGATCGTATTAATTTATTTTATAAACCAACTGACGGAATGCTTGGAAATGATATAGCACAATTAATGGATGGTATTGATTATGGTGGTGTAGAAGTTAGAGCTTTTGATTTTGGTGGCGGAGCAGGTTGGTTCTCACAACCTTGGTTTACATCAACGTGGGATACGTTTGATAATACATATGAAGACGAAGTATTTACATTAGATGGGAGTACAAATGTATTTGAACTCAGTAAACCATTAGAAGATGGTGTAACTTACAATGTTTATAAAAATGGTATACGTGTAGACGATCCACAATTTGATGGAAGTACTATTGGTGTAACAGGTAATCCAAATGCAGTAATGGAATCAATTGTAGGTGATGGTGTTACACAAACAATTCAAATAAATGAAGAATTAATTCCAACAGTTGCTGATGATGTAATTATTATTAGAAAAGCAAGTAGTGATGGTAGTTTTGTTCCAGACCCTGATGCTTATGATACAGCATTACAAGGTGGCGATTTAGCTTACTCAACAGCTAAAGGAATTTTATCAGAAGAAATAGTTGTTGATGGTGATGGGTTTGTTACAGTATTATCCTCTAAAGGTCCTGAAGAATTAGTTCCAGGACAAATTATGGATACTGTTGATTTTAAAGTTTATGATAGAACAGCAGATGGATCAAGTATTATTAGTAGTCATAATTATATTGGTGACCAAGCAGTTACTGGATATTCTGTTACTAGATTACCTGCAAGTCAAAATGATTTATTTGTAAAACTAAATGGAAATATTTTAATTCCTCAAACAGACTTTACTGTAAACTATCAAACTAAACAAGTTGTATTTACTAATCCAGTACAAACCGGCGACTCAATACATATTTCAACAATGTCTAACAATGGAGAAAAGATTTTTGACTTAGACAAGTTTGTAGGTGATGGATCAACGTCACAATTTGTAACACCTGTTCTTTATAAAACAGGATTAACATATACATTAACAGTAGATGGTGAAACAGTACAGACTGATTTAGATGAAACAGATGACACTTATGAAACTCCAAATAGAGCTGTATTTAAATTAGGAACAGTTCCTAATCCTGGTGCTGTAATTCAATATGTAATTTATGATAGTACTAGCCAAGCATTTAGTCAGGTAACAACAGATGATTTTACAGGTAATGGCGTTACAACGAAATTTACTTTAAGTCAAACACCATTTGCTAGTAAACCAACTAGTCATAATATTATAGTTAAAGTTGGTAATAAGATTTTAAATGCAGGTTACAATCAACAATTTACAGTTGTTTTAGGACGTGAATATCAATTAAGACAATGGCAAATTTCAACAGCAACAATTAGTGCTGAAAATGTTAAAGTCTTTTTAAATGGCGTTGCGATAGAGTTAAACCAACAGTGGCGTTGGGACACGTTTAATGGATCAGTTGTATTATTTGCTGGCATTGGAGCAGTTGGAGATAAGTTAGAAGTGTTTGTTATTGATAGTGGTGCTTATCAATTAGGATTTTTTGATCAGCAAACAAGTTTATTTGTTAGTACACCTGATGAAGTTTATTTAGATACTCCTCTAGCTAATGGTGAAACTTTAACTGTTTATCAGTTTAGTAAGCATGATATTAGAAAAATAGAAAGAGAAACATTTGATGTAGTAGCTAGAAATCCTGTTACAATTGGAACAGATAGTTATACAGAGTATCATCAATTAACTAATGGAATAATTAGATTACGTGAAGAAGCCATTGATGCTGAGTATGTATGGATTAGTTTAAATGATGTATTATTAACGCCAAGTATTGATTACTATGTTACAGATGATAAAAAACATATTAGAATTGTAGTTGATATCGATACTAATGATACGATAGAAGTTATACACTTTACCAATCCTGTAATGATTCCTAAATTTGGATTTAGAATTTTCAAGGATATGCTTAATAGAACACATTATAAGCGCCTTGGAGATGATAATAAATACACTTTAGCAGAAGACTTAAATTGGTACGATACTAAGATTTATGTAACAAATTATGATAATTTGCCACTTCCTAATAAAGATAAAGGGATTCCTGGTATAATTTTCATAAATGGAGAGCGTATAGAATATTACCTAAAAGAAGGTAATGCTATTAGGCAGTTACGTAGAGGCACATTAGGCACAGGTATTGCAGAGTTACATAAGAAAGGGTCAGATGTGTTTGATCAAAGTACTCCGCAAACAGTACCTTATAAGGATGAAATACTAACTGAAGTGTTTGATGCAGACGGCTCAACAGCGGCTATAACAGTAGATTTTATACCAAAATCTGTAAATGAGTTTGAGATTTTTGTAGCAGGTAAGCGATTACGTAAGAATGCAATTAGCTCATTTGATGAAACTGTTAATTTAGATAGTCCTGAAGCAGATGTTACATTACCCGCTGAATTTAGTGTGGATGGAACAACTTCAACGGTTACAATGTTGGATACACCAGCTATTAATAGTAAAATTATAGTGGTGAGAAAGCTCGGAAAACTATGGACTGATCCAGGAGTTCCGTTGCATAGACAGGAAAATACAATAGGACGTTTCTTAAGAAGTGCAGAGGCAACGTTACCTAAATAAATACACTTGTAGGATATTAATATGATAGATAACTTTAATGAGCAAAACGGTGTACTTTTACAAGGACACATTAAAATTCATGACCCGGATTCGGGCAAAATCTTCGTAGATAAGCGAAATGCGATTCATTATGAAAATATGAGTCTTGCGTTAGCAGATAGTTTAGCAAACCAAGGTGAAGGGTTTGTTAATAGTATGGTTTTTGGGAACGGTGGTACTTCTGTAGATCCTACAGGAATTATTACATATTTGTCACCTAATTCAACAGGTACTAATGCTAGTTTATATAGTCAAACGTACACTAAAATAATTGATGATAATTCAGTTAACAATACAGATCCTACAAGAAATAAGCTAGAAACTCGTCATGTTAGTGGTACAAATTATACAGATATTTTAGCAACTTGTTTACTAGACTATGGTGAGCCTAGCGGACAAGATGCAATTGATAATGCAACAGGAAGTGAAAGCCTTTATGTATTTGATGAGCTAGGTCTTATAAGTTATGCAAAATCAGGAACTGGCAGATTGTTAACTCATGTAGTTTTTCACCCAGTACAGAAGAGTTTAAATAGATTAATTCAAATAGATTATACCGTAAGGGTACAAAGTCTAACTGGCTTTAATGAGGCGTAAGTAAATGGCATATTTAGTATCACATACTGACCTAGCAAATAAGGGTACTATTACAGTTGAAGATAATACTATCAACCAGGTTACTAGTTTAGATATACCTGGACGTAATACTACTGCTTATGGTACTGCCATTGCGGATAACTTTTTACACTTATTAGAAAATTTTGCTTTTAATACATCACCACGAAATCCTGTAGAAGGTCAACTATGGTATGATACTACTGTAGGTGTTGACCAATTAAAAATTTATGACGGTACAAACTGGATTTCTGCAAGTGGATTAAAAAAAGCAACAAACGAACCTGCCGCTAATCAATCAGTAGTAGGTGACCTTTGGGTTGATACAGATAATCAACAACTTTATCTTTACACTGGTTCGGGATGGATTTTAGTAGGTCCAACATTTAGTGACGGATTGTCAACAGGTATTAAGCCAGCAGTCCTTATTGGAACAGATAATGTTTCTTATACAGTTTTAGAGGTAGAAGTTAAAGCAAAAATACTTGCAATAATCTCAACAGAAAAATTTACACCAAAGAGTGTTATTACTGGGTTCACTGAGATTTTTCCAGGATATAATTTAAGTACAACTAATATTACAGGCGATGGTTCAGGAAAATATTACGGTACGGCAGAAAAAGCAGAAAATTTAATTGTATCTGGTGCAGTAGTAACAGCGTCTAGTTTTTTAAGAAATGATGTACTCAGTACAAGTTTATTTCCACTTAAAATTAAAAACAATTCAGGTATTATTATTGGAGCGGATAGTGCCATGTCAATTGGCGTTGAAGGCCAAGCAGGTATTATTGCCCATCAAACATCAGGATCTAATATTGATATAAGAGTTAATGATGCTGGCGAAATTAAAACAGTTGTTAGAATTGATGCACAAGCTAGAGTAGGTATTAATAATTTATCACCAGACCAGTCATTAGATGTTGTAGGTAATATCCAAACTGATAGTGCATTGTTAGTAGAAGGAACTACAGATGCGTCAACTATTAGTACAGGAAGTATTACAACAAAAGGTGGCGTAGGAATTGCGAAAAAATTATTTGTCGGCGGCGACAGTAATATTGCAGGATTACTTACAACGCAAAATATTGTTCCTAACTTAACACTAGCACGGAATTTGGGAACTGCAAATGAACAATGGTTAAATGTTCATGCACAGAATTTTATAGGTAACTTAACAGGAAATATTACAGGTACAGTTAGCGGACGTTCAGGATCAGCAGATAAACTTGCAAGTCCAACAACGTTCCAAATGATAGGAGATGTTTCAGCACCGTCATTTAGTTTTGATGGACAAGATGAAAGTACTAAAACATTTACAACAACTATTGCAAATAGTTTTATTGCTGATAAAACAGAAAGTGCTACTAGTCAAGTTGATGATGAGATATTAGTTAATAGAGTAAGCGGAGATACTGGTGTATTTAAAGTTAATAGACAGAACTTGTTTGCTTCAATACCAACAATGCCAATCGGAATGATTACTCCATATGGTGGAGTACTTGCTCCTCCTACTTGGTTACTTTGTGATGGACGTGAAGTTCCTATAGCATTATATCAAAATTTGTTTAGTGCTATTGAATATAATTTTAAAGATCAAGGATTAGTTACAGCAGGATTTTTCTGTTTACCAGATTTAAGAGGTAGATTCCCATTAGGTTTAGATAACATGAATGGTACAAGTGCTAATGTAGTTACAAGTTCGGCGGCTGATAATATAGGAACACATTCAGGACAAGAAACACAAAGTATAGCACTTACAAATTTACCAGAACACGAACACGATTTAAGAGGTGATAGTGGCGATCAATATTATGTTATTAGAGATATTCAAGGAACACCTAATGATGCAGAAGGCATTGTATATGATGCACCAACTGGGACAGGTGCAGGACAAGCCTATCCAACAAGTGGTGGTGTATTAACTGATCAACAAGTAACATTAGGAACACCTGCAGATATTATGAATCCATATATGTCAATTAACTATATTATATACACAGGACCAGAGGCGAGCTAATGAGTTATAAACTAAACAAAACAGATGGAACTTTATTAGTTGATTTAGTTGACGGCCAATTAGATACAACTACAGCTGATATTTCTTTAATTGGTAAAAACTATTCAGGATTTGGTGAACCGTTAAACGAAAACTTAATTAAAATGTTAGAGAACTTTGCGAAGTCCTCTGCTCCTAGTAATCCATTAACAGGACAACTATGGTATGATACATCAACACAACGAGTAAAAGTTTATGACGGTGTAGGTTTTAGAACTAGTGGAGCACCTTCGGTACAAGCCTCACAGCCAAGTGATTTGGTTGCAGGCGACCTTTGGATTGATAGTGATGCTAACCAACTTTATTTTTATGATGGAAGTGAATTAGAATTAGCTGGGCCGATTTATAGTAGTACACAAGGTAAGAGTGGATTTGAAATTGCTACACTTGTAGATACATTTAATAATACTCACATTGTAATGAAATATTTTATTGCAGGAACTATTGTAGGTGTATGGAGCAACACAGAATTTACACCAGCAGTAGGATTTACAATTTCTGGTATAACTGGAGATATTAAACATGGATTTACACCTGTTAGTATTACAGATTTTAGATTCAGAGGTATTGCCGACCAAGCTAGTGCATTAAGAGATTCTCAAGGGAATGTAAAATCAGCCGCACAATTTTTGCCTGCAGATGCTAATGCGACTACAACTGGAACATTAACAATACAAAACTCAGGCGGACTTACTCTTGGGTTAGCACAAAATAATATTTTAAAAGTAGTAGGTACATCGTTTGTTAGTGAAAATCAATTATCTAATCATGACTGGAAAGTTAGGGTTAGAAAACCACAAGGGTTTATTGATGCTCTTGTAGTCGATACATCAGAAGAACATTTCGGAATTTTTGAATCAGATCCACAATATGCACTTCATGTTGGTGGAGATATGAGAATTGATGGTGACTTTAGTGTAGCTGGTGCAACTGTTTTTGTAGAAACACAAAATTTACAAGTAGAAGACAAGAATATTGAATTAGGAATACCAAGTGGTGGTGCACTTAATGATGCTGGAATTAATGATGGAGGAATCATACTTAAATCATCAGAGGGTGATAAAGAATGGCTGTGGAAAAATACAGCTCAAGCGTGGACTAGTTCAGAAAATATTGATTTAGCCGCGACAAAAGGTTATAAAGCAGACGGAGTAGAAATATTAAACAAAACAAAATTAGGTGATACAGTATTAGAGTCAGCTTTAACAAGTGTTGGAACCCTTGCAAAACTAAATGTTGATAAATTAGAGTTTAAGGCTGTTAGAATTAGAACTGATGGTGATGGATTACAAATTGCTAGTGACGGACCTATTGAACTTGTTTTAGACACTGATAACTCAACAAATCCACCTACCCTTCGAGGTGGTCCACAAGAAATTACAGGGGTAGCTGAGCCTACAACTAATTCATCAGTTGCAACCAAGTTTTATGTAGATGACCAATTAAATGAAGAGCCTGTTATTTTGACTATGGATATATCATTGCCTGGCATAGGCAACTCACTATCAAACGCAGAAATTGCCACGATAATTGATGATATATATCCAGCGGGAAATAAAAAGACTGGCTCGTATGCTTATGTTTTAATTAATTCAATTTCAGGCGCACAGGTAACAGGAATTAATGTAGATACACCAGTTTTAAGCAAATCATTTATTGCAGTTGATTCAAATGGTGTACAGAATGAAAGTGTATTACAGGATATTGCATTTACAGCCGCAAGTGGTACTGTTAATGTAGATATTGATAGAGGATTAAGACGTTTTATCGTAAATGGTGGCTTTTGGGTTTTTGAGAGTCTTCGTTCATCCAGCGGTGGTTTATGGTAATAATCGATAAATATAACTAACAGGGGTTAAACTATGGCATATACAATAGATAGATATAGTGGTGTAACACTAGTAGTCGTAGAAGACGGTACGGTTGACCAAACTACTGATATCAAATTAGTAGGTAAAAACTATGCAGGATACGGCGAAATTCAGAATGAGAATTTCTTACACTTACTAGAAAATTTTAGTGGAGCGGCACAGCCGCCAAAAGCCATATCAGGGCAAATTTGGTATGATGCTACAGCAAGTAAATTAAAATTTTATGATGGTTCTAAATTTAGAACTACAGGTGGCGCTGAAGTTGCCACTACTGCTCCAGCAGGATTAGCCACTGGTGATTTATGGTGGGATTCTGCAAATGAACAATTATATGCTTATAACGGTTCAGGATATGTATTAATAGGACCTCAAGGCGTTGGCGCTACTGTTTCACAAATGGTTACTACAACTGTTCGTGATACCACTAGTGTAAACAGAATTATTATCAAAGCAGTTGTAAATGATGAAGTAATCTTTATTATTAGTTCAGTAGCATTTACAATTGACTCAACAGACCCATCAAATGCTATTACAGGTTTTGATAGTATTAAAAAGGGTACAACATTACGTAATACAACAAACGCAACAGGCGGAGTAACTAGTTCAACAGACTTTTACTGGGGAACTGCAAGTAACGCCTTACTATTAAATGGTAAATCTGATACAGATTTTGCTCTTGCAGGATCAGGTGCATTTACGTCATTAACAACTTTTGCAGATGCTGGTATTGCCATTGGTGATTCCAATGACATGAAGATTTACATTGAGAATGACAATGAAGGCGTTATACAGAATCAGGTTGGTACGTTAATTAAGTTTAAATTAGATGACAATTTAGGAAATGTTAAAGAACCGCTTACAATGGATGCAACAGGAATGTATCCACCAACAACTGATACATTTGAATTAGGAAAAACAGCATTAAAATTTGCAAACATTTATGCAACTGCATTTACTGGGTTGGCTTCACAAGCTGAAACACTTAAAGTAGGTGCTAATTTTAGATCTGCAGATACTGCCTCAAGTAATAATACAGTTGCAGTTAGAGATGGAAGTGCTAATATATTTGCAAACGAGTTTCATGGTACAGCTACAGCGGCACAATACGCTGACTTGGCGGAAAAATACACAACTGATAAAGAATATGATATTGGTACAGTCGTAGCAGTATCAGGTATAGCTGGAACAGAACTTAAAGAATGTGATGTAACAAATGAAGACAAGGCTTTAGGATTTACTCCTCCAGCACCAGTTGGTGTTATTAGTGAAAACCCAGCTTTCTTAATGAATAAAGATGCATCAGGACAAAATGTTGCACTTAAAGGACGAGTTCCAGTAAGAGTAACAGGACCAGTAGTTAAAGGACAAAGTATTTACGCAGGAAGAACAGGAACAGCTACTACCGTAATTGAAAATGATGCATTAATAGTAGGTGTTGCTCTCGAATCAAATGCTAGTACTTCTGAAAAACTAGTTGAATGTATATTAAAGGTATAGTAAAATGGCAGTAGGCGATCTTATTGAAGCGGCTCGATACAATTTATTACAGAGTCGGGTTGCAACGATTATGGGGAATGGCTCCGGTGATGAAGGTTACGGCCAATCCTTGAACAGTTCACAAGTATCTGTTAGTGAAAAAGTAACAGCAACTCATATGTCGTTGCTTTTTGATGATCTAGCGGCGGGTAGAATACACCAAACAAATACATCACCTAGTGAAATAACTCTTATTGCCCAGACTGATCTAATTGAAGATAGTAATGCTATTAATAAAAAGGGTATTGCCCAATACGAAGGGTTAAGTCAAACACTTGAAAATGAAAGATTCTCTATTGATGTAAATCAAGGTACTGTTGAAGCAACAGGAACTCAAGGCCAATATACTCAACCTTGGAAGAATCAACTTGCTCATATAGTAAATGTAACGTTTACAGATAGTGATCATGCAAGACACTTTTTCAATTCAGGAAGCGAAGTTCGTTTTTCTGCAAACATTAATGCTCCTGGAATTACAGAAGCTAAAACAATTGACTGGGCTACAATGCTAGTTAATATGCAAACAATAAAATTTGACTATACAGAAACAGCATCTATTGGTGGAACAGGTACAGGATCAAGTCTTGGTTATCATGATCTTACTACAAGCTATCAAGCAGTTTTTGATAAGCAAGGCACAGGACAATATACAGAAAACCATTATATTATTGAAGTAAAAGGTAATATAGCAGTTAATCCAAATATTATAACATTTAAAATTAATTTTAATGACGATGATCCTACAGATCCAGGTACACCAACTGATGAAGACGTACTAGGTACACTTACAAGCGTCATTACTCAATTCCGTGCAACAGGCGTGAACGTTTCGGTTCCAACACCAACGTATGCTAATGACCCGTCCACCGATCTAACCTAATTCAACATCTCCAAAACATTTTCCTATTAAATACGTATATTATATAGGAGATAGTTATGGATGAACGATTATCCAAAGCATTAGAATTTTCGAATTACATGGTCACGCTGAATAATCAAAAGCGTGTTTTAAAAGAAAAGTATTATCAAAGTGCTGTTCATTATTTCAGCGGCGGCCAATTTTCAGTTACTCAAGAATTAATTACTTTTGTAAGTATGCTTGTTAGTAAAGGTAATGATGCTGATATAGTATTACTTGATGACAATGACACTCCTATTAAAATTAAAGATTTAATTAAGTTCTTTGATGACATTCTAGACATTTACTTTACTGCAACTAATGAATATCAAACAGAATACGAAAAAATTAGGACCAAAAGAACTATACCAGGATTAGTTGACTATGAGCCAGAGCAATAAAAAAGGTGTATTAATTTTTGCTCGAAATAATGCCCAGATAGATTACGTAAAACAAGCACATTTCCTAGCAAAACGTATTAAGCAGTATCTTGATCTTCCTACATCTGTAGTTACTGATAGTGTTGAATATCTTAAAGACACATATAAAGACTATAAAACAGTCTTTGATCAAGTAATCAAAGTTCCATTAGCAAAATCTCCAAGTCATAAACGTTATTATGACGGTACTAATATCTTTAAACAGTTAGAATTTAAGAACGACCTAAGAACTAGTGCATTTGATTTATCACCTTATGACGAAACATTAATGTTAGATAGTGATTATGTTGTAAGTGATGAGTTGTTTAAGCATTGTTTTACACAAGACCATGATTTTTTAATTTACAAAGAAGCACATGATTTAAGTGGTTTTAGAAATGACCCACAATTTGTTCATGTTAGTGATACTAGTGTTGATTTTTATTGGGCCACGTGTGTATTTTTTAGAAAAACAGAAACTAATAAGATATTTTTTGAACTAACAAAGCATATCCAAGAAAACTGGCAACACTATAATAGTATCTTTCAAATTAATAAAGGAACATTTCGTAATGATTGGGTGTTTAGTATTGCAATCCATATAATGAATGGTTATCAACGTGGAGATTTTTCTCATACAATGCCAGGTAAAATGTTTTTTACAAGTGATAGGGATATTTTATGGGAATTACAAAAGGATAATTTTTTGTTCTTAATACAAAAGGAAAAGTATTTAGGAGAATATACGCCACTAAGAATAAGAGGTACTAGTGTTCATGTCATGAACAAGTTTAGTCTTAATAGGATAATAGATAATGCGTAAAGGTTTTGTATTTTTAGCACAAAATAGTGAAAATGATTACGTAAAACAAGCGTGTCTATTAGCCATGAGCTTAAAAGCAACTCAAAAAGAGTGTAATATTTGTTTAATTACTAATGATGATGTTCCAGCAAAGTATAAAAAGCTATTTGACGTCATTAAAGAGATACCATGGAATGATAGTGCAGAAGATAAAGACTGGAAAGTAGATAATCGTTGGAAGTTATATCATGCTTCACCATACGACGAAACAATTGTGCTTGATACTGATATGTTAGTATTACAAGACTTAGAAAATTGGTGGGCATTTTTAAAAAATTATGATTTATTTTTTGTTAGTAATGTTTATACGTATAGAGGAGAACTAATAACAAGCGATTATTACCGTAAAACTTTTACAGCAAATAAATTACCTAATTTATATGCAGGATTTCATTATTTTAAAAAGTCAGAGTTTGCAAAAGAGTTTTATACATGGTTAGAATTAGTAATGAATAACTGGGAACTGTTTTATAGCAAATATGCCAAGGAATTATACCAAAAAAGTTTAAGTGTTGATTTAAGTGCGTCAATAGTTGCTAAAATACTTAACTGTGATAAGAAGATTACAAATAATAAAAGTTTATTTCCAAGTTTTACACATATGAAATCATATGTGCAAGGATGGGAACAGCCTAGTAGTAAATGGCAGAACCGTGTAGGGAGTTATTTGACTCCAGAGTTAAAATTAAAAATAGGAAACCATATGCAACAAGGAATTTTTCATTATACTGAGAAAGATTTTGTTACGTATGACAAAATTAAGAAATATACAAAATGGTTAAAAGTATGAGACCTCAAATTACGATAGCAGGATATGGATACGTAGGCAAAGCAGTTCATAGTGTTTTAACTAACGCAAAAATTGTAGATCCTAAGTATAATAAAGAGACAATATCACCTTGGTGGAATAAACCAGGCGGTGTAATCATATGCGTAGATACTCCAACGTTTCAAGGTGTTTGTCAAATGAAAAATGTTATTGATGTTGTAAAGCAAGTGCCTAATAGAATACCTATTTTAATAAAAAGCACAATAAGTTTACGTGGATGGGAAACATTAATAACAATGTTTGGTAATAAGCCTATAACTTTTAGTCCTGAATTTCTTACTGCCGCAAATCCGCTTGAAGATTTTCAGAAGCAAGGTATGATGTATATAGGTGGTGGTGCTACAAAGTTTTGGACAAAGGTGTTTAATCCTTATTTTACTGTAACTGTAGAAAATCCAAGAGCATTAATAATTTCGAAGCTATTTAGAAATGCTTTTTTAGCCACGAAAGTAACTTTCTTTAATCAAGTATACGATTATTGTACAGAACACAAGTTAGATTATAATACAGTTAATAGTTTAGTTGCTATTGATAAACGTATAGGACATAGTCATACCGCAGTACCTGGTGATGATGGTCTGCAAGGCTATGGTGGTCGTTGTTTACCGAAAGATGTTGAAGCGTTACTTAATACAGATCCAGAAACTTTGTCTATATTAGTCGAAGTTTTAAAATATAATCGCGGAGTTAGAAAAGATTTAAAGTTATTAAGGGAACAAGGAACGATATAATGGAACGTTACGTTATTTTTAACCCAGACACAGGCGAAGTTTTATCACTACCTAATGTTAAACCAACAGAAGGAAGTTTTATCAAAGTAGAGCCAACGAGTGTTGAAGGTATTTTAAAAGGGCTTGAACAATTATCTCATTATTGTGTTGAATACTCTAAACGTAAAAAACAATATGAGTTAAAATCTCGCTTACTAGATGAAATAGACTCATATAATGTCAATGATCTCATATATGAAGTTCCCACTAGAAAAACTAGTAATGCAGATTTAACTATAACACAAAATATTAAAGATACTTGTTGGAAAGTTTGTATAGGAGGTAACCTTAAAGTTAATTTATTGTCACAAAAAGTAAGTTTTAATAATAAATTAAGTTTTAGTGTTACTAGAAAAAATGATCCTAATATTCTTTATAAAACGTTGCGATTTGATTTTAGTAAACTAGAAAATAGTAAGTATCTTATACTACCGTTTACGGAAGACTTTGAATTTCTGGGTGAGCCGGTTTCAATTTATACAATGAAAAGATTTGACAAATATGCCTTGGAGGTAATACGATAATGTTTTATGTACTTTTATTAATTTTTTTGTTAAATGATGGATTTAGTATGATCCGTCATTATAGTCCATACCTACGTGATGTTAGACAACGTCTTATGGATAGAATGACTAGGAAATGGTTCCTAATTGTTCATAGTACTATTGACATTCTTGCTGTTGGAGGAATGATTTACTTGTGGGAAGCAAAATATGTTTGGGTTTTAATAGCTGTACCTGTTTTTATGATTGTTTGGTACATTCCACTATGGTGGAGAAAGCGTAAAGCATGAGCAATATTAAAATTGCAGAACAAGATATAATTTTTTTAAGTTACGATGAACCTAATTGTGAAAAGAATTACGTTGACCTAGTACAAAAAGTGCCATGGGCCAAACGTGTTCATGGTGTAGAAGGTTCAGATGCCGCTCATAAGGCGTGTGCAGAGTTATCTGAGACCAAACATTTTGTTACTGTAGATGGTGATACTATTATTGATCCTAAATTTTTAAATGTTGTTCTTGAATTAGAAGAATTAGGTGTAGATGATGACTATCAATTTAGTTGGTGTGGTAAAGTTAACGTCAATGGGTTAATGTACGGTAATGGTAGTTTGAAAATGTGGACCAAAGACTTTGTTAAGAATATGCGTACACACGAAAACACCGACGGTAATGATGATACTATGATAGAGTTTTGCTATTTTGACAATTACTATCAGTTAAATGACAATTATAGTGAAAGTATTATTAACTCAACTAAAGCCCAAGCCTTTAGAGCAGGGTTTAGAGAAGGTGTTAAGATGAGTCTTAACAGAGGTGCTAAAGTTACTGACCTAGCAAAAGATGTTTGGTGGCAAAATTATCATAGACTGTTAATATGGATGAATGTTGGCACAGATGTAGAGCATGGTCTATGGGCAATTTATGGTGCTAGAGAAGGATGTAAACTCGCACTTACTGATTGGGACGTTTCGCAAACAAGAGACTTTACTATTCTTAATAAAATGTGGAATGAGAAATATAGTAAAGTAGCGGATGAAGAAGTATATCATAGAATAGGTGAACTTGGTTGGCGTTTAAATGAATTAGGCTTGCCAATGGATCATCAACCGTTGTCAGCAGAGCAAAGTAAGTTTTTTAAAACTGTTTATATTAATACAGATAGGGTAATAGGTAGAAAATGAGATATTATATAGGAACATTTCGTATGAAAGATGATGAAAGTTCTGATATATGGCATGATACAATTATGCTAGAGCAATTAGGTGATGTATTAAGTGATGCATTTCTCTATGGTGGAGAATTAATGGAAGAAAGAAGTGTACCTAAAGACTTTGATGTAATGCATTGTCACGTATATGCAACATTTAAAGATGAACGTAAAGCTATGTTGTTTCAATTAAAGTATCCACAAGTTAGACCTTCAGAAAAAATTCGAAGAGAAGAATATGCGAAAGATTTAAACTGGGTAGGATAATGGTTGAGAATGAAATAACAAAGATTGGCCGAATATTACCTGTAACAAATGAAATGTTTAGTCCAACATTTTGTTTAGCTAAATGGCATCATACTACTATCTATCTTGCTACAGGAGAAACACATAGTTGTTATCATCCTGCTCCGCACCCTATACCATTAGAAGAATTAAAAGATAATCCTAGTGCATTACATAATACTAAAGAGAAAAAAGATCAGCGTAAGCAAATGCTTTGTGGCGAAAAACCAGAAGGGTGTAGCTATTGTTGGAAAATTGAAGCTATGGGTGATAGCTATATCAGTGATAGACATATTAAAACAGCAAGTATATTTACACCAGGCCGAGTTCAAGAAATTCAAAATGCAGATGATGACTTTAATATAGATCCAGAGTATATAGAAATTAGTTTTTCAAACGAATGTAATTTTAAATGTGGGTATTGTCATCCTAAAGCTAGTAGTAGATACTGGAAAGAAATAGAAGATCATGGTCCTTATAAGATGTCAAGCACACATAGACAGGATATTGATTGGTTTAAGGTGTACGAACGGGAAGAAGAGAATCCCTATGTAGAAGCATGGTGGAAATGGTGGCCGCAAGTTAGCAGAACATTAAACATATTACGTATTACTGGCGGAGAACCCTTAATGCACAAAAGTTTGTGGGACTTATTTGATAAGTTAGAAGAAGATCCTAAACCCCATATACAAATAGAAGTTAATAGTAATATGGGTGTTAAGCATTCTTTAGTTGAGAAATTAACAAAGACAGTATTAAGACTTAAAGCAAAAAATTGTATTAAAAGTTTTAAATTATACACAAGTATTGATACGTGGGGACCTAAAGCTGAATATATTCGTACAGGATTAGATTTAGAGTTATGGAATCAAAACTTAGATTACTTTTTAAGGAATACTCCTTTTTCTATTATTTTTATGATTACATTTAATATTTTTAGTGTTACAAGTTTTAATTTATTATTAGAAAAAATATTAGAATGGCGTTCTAAATATAACGGGATTGTAGATAATCAAGTAAGATGGCAAAAAGTCCAATTTGATACTCCGCATTTAAAAGAACCCAGTATATATGATATGAACATTCTACCGAAAGATGAGTTTATGCCATATATGTATAAGCATTTACAGTTTTTAGAAGATAATGAGCAAGAAGGGGATCGTTCAAAATTTAGTATTTTAGAAGTTGAAAAGTTTCGTCGTGTAGTAGACTATATGAAAACAACTCATTACGAAGAAGTAAAACTTAAACAAGCACGTACTGATTTTTATCATTGGTTTACTGAATTTGATAAACGAAGGGATTGTAATTTAGTTGAAACATTTCCAGAATTAGAAAAATTTTATAATGACTGCAAACAAATCTAAAACAATATGTATTCTACCATGGATCCATATGTATGCAAATGCAGATGGTAAAGTATTACCTTGTTGTATAGGTGATTACAATACTCCTTTAGGTAATACTCGCGATACTCCTATAAAAGAAATATGGAATAGTCCTGAATATAAAAAATTACGTTTACAAATGCTTAATGGCGAACAGCCTACCGTATGTAATCAATGTTGGAAACATGAACGAGTGGGTAATGAAAGTTCACGTATACATATGAATACAAAATTTGCAAAGTTTATGTCATTTATTGATGAAACTAATGCAGATGGTAGTTTAGATGAAATGAAATTACGTTATATGGATGTACGTTGGAGTAATATTTGTAATTTTAAGTGTAGAACGTGTAGTGCAACATATAGTTCTAGTTGGGCCCAAGAAGATGGTAATAAAGATATTTTTATTTTTGCAGGTGGAGAAAATAATGATTCATTATATGAACAATTTAAACCTTATTATAAAGATATAAAAGTTTTTTATTTTGCTGGTGGAGAACCGTTACTTACTGATAAGCATTATGATATTTTAGAATATTTAATTGATAATAATAGAACTGATGTTACATTACAATATAATTCAAATCTTAGTAATTTGTTTTATAAAAAAGAATGTATTACTAAATTATGGAATAAATTTAAAACTGTTCAAATTGATGCTAGTTTAGATAGTTGGGGTGAACGTGCTGAATATATTAGAGAAGGAACTATTTGGAGCGATATTGAAAATAATTTAAATCTTATTAAAACAGAATCACCTCATGTTAAGGTAAATTTTAGTACTGTAGTAAGTGTATTTAATATTATGACTGTTACAGATCATTTAGCGTATATGGTAAGTAAAGGGTTTGATACTTCAAGTGTTGTTTTATATAATATTGTAAATCCTAGGCATTATACTATTAATATAATGCCAATAGCTCTAAAGCAAATTGCTTATCAAAAGATTGCACAATATTTGCAAACAGCTACTAGTGATGGGTTAATGACTCAGTTAAGAGGGGTATTAAGATATATTGATAATTCAGAATATGATTCTGAAGCTCATAGTAAGTTTAAATTTCATACAAAGCATTATGATAAAATAAGGAATAGAGACTTTAATAAAACGTTTCCAGAACTTAACGGTGTGTTTTAGAATCAATGTCATCGGATGGGCGTATAATTAATTCATAACGAACCATATCTGTCCAACGTTTCGGTTGTTTATAAATGCTAAATTTATCTTTATTAAAAGAGTGTGAAGCATTATTCATAAGTTCAATCCATCTCTTTTGTATGTTACTAACTTTAGTTGTAGTTTGTGGTTTCCAATCGTGTTTAAATATTATATTTAAATAATCATAATGTTCTAATGGACTTGGATGTCCATCTTGAAAGTTTTTATTAACTATTTTGCGATCAGCTGTAAATTTTTGGTTCCAGTTATTATTAAAAAGCACATCATAAAAGCTAGGCTTTAGGATACCTACTATTTCACTATACATTTCTTTTAACTCGTCAATACGTCCTTTACCTTGAAACGCTTGGGGTCGATTGTCAATTTTTACCAAGCTATCCCATTGGTCTGCATATACAACTAAATTATTCATTTGTATGAAATGCCATTGTGCTCTGTGTTCTAGTAATGAATGAGCCGCTTTAATAAACGCTAAATCTCTTACTATTGCACCATACTCGGTAAAGTATTTTTTAATCCAATCGTCATTATAAAAATCTTGAGAATAAATGTTTCCTGGTGTAGACCATTCCCCAGGAAAATATCTATCTTCTCTACTTACATTCGTCCATTGGACCATTACTAAATCTTCGTGTGTAAAGGAATATATGGCATCGGCCTGCATTACCATATTAAAAATATATTGATTACCTGCTCCAGATTTACCAAAGTTATAAAATTTTGCATCGTTAAATTCATAACCTATAATATTTGCCCAAGTACCCCAGTTGTAGTCTGTAAAGCTACAGCCAAAGCAAAAAATTCTCTTAGGTTGCAGATGTACTAATCGTTTTTTGTTTAAATTCTTATGAGTTTTCATATTCATACTAGTCATTTAAAATTGTCCTCGCTTCAACTGTTCTTTTGTTACGCTATATGGAATTTTTTCAATTTTTCCACCCTTGGCAAGAAACTTCTTCATTAGTTCTTTGCGTTCTCTGGCCTTCTTTTCTTTTTTCTCTTCAGGTGTCATAATTACTTATTTAAGGAACTTAATTCCATTCCATGGATCTGTTCCATCAACAACTGCTTTTATTTTAAATGCCAAGTCTTTCATAGCACGTTTAGTATGTTCTTCACGATACATTACTGAGTAGTTATGTTTTAAAATGTCTTGACACTGAAAACGCCACTCTAATTGCTTATTTGTATTTAAGCTGTCTAAATATTTTACAGTATCAGTAAGTACTCTCATAAGTACACGCCATCGCTTTGTTGTGTCCTTTATACTATCAAAATGATAATCAAACATTTTATCATATAATTTATAACCGTAATCTTGTAAATTTTTATTAGCACCGGGTTGCCCCCAAATAATAAATGGTTGCATATGATATATAGCACGAAATGTTTTCTCGCTCCAGAATCTGCTAGTGTTAAGCCAATTTTCTGCAAATGTTTCATTGACTACTTGAAATAAAGTAGCCCAATGTAAATGAGAACTAAATGACATAGCATGATTAGTTTTAAAGTCTTCAGTGTCAACAATTAAAGGTAAAATTCGAATAAATTTTTCTAATTCAACTTCTGTTATGCCACAATTAATAGGTAGAGCTTCATGCATCTGATTTACTTTTTCTCGTTCAAGAAGTTTGTTATGACTTACCATACCTCTCGAAAATATGTCACTATTAAATATTTCATAAGTACTTAACATTCTATGAGGTCTATTTACTCTACTAAGACTTAAAAAGTATTTTCTACCGTAATAAAATCTTGTACTTTCTTTAACTACTGTACGATACCTGTCCTCTGTAAATTTATCAAGTAAGTCTTTTTGCTTTACAAGTTCAGGATCTACTCTTGTGTAATCTTTTAAATTAAAAAGCATCTGTTCAAAGTTGTTAAAACAAGCAACATGAATAGATTCTTTTATGTTGTTTTCCATATTATATCTAATTATATTTCGTTCCTCAACCATATTAGAGGAAACAAAAATTATTTTTTTAGGTGAAATATTGTGTTTTATACAATTAAAATATAATATATCAAAAAATGGAGTAGAGCCATATATGGTACTAAAGCCTTCAGTACTTGCATCTAACAAATAAAATATGTTTCGATCATTACGTAATTTCTTTAACATTTTTTTTCTTAAAAATGTAAAAATATCACTCTCTTTATGCCATTTTGGAGGATACTGTATCATAGCATGAAAAAAGCGTATTTGGTCATTCCAAATATTATGTTCTTTAAATGCTTCTTGCAATTTTTCTGAAGCAATAGACATTGATACTTCACGGACATATATATTTTTTTTGATCTGATCAATTATAGTTTGCATATTGAAAATCTGCCATAAATATTGCTAGTATTTATATACGCATATAATGAATGGAGAATAGTGTGAAGATTGGGTTTATTGGATTAGGAAAATTAGGTTTACCGTGTGCTACTGTAATTGCTGAAAAAGGTCATGATGTAACTGGGTATGATATTACCAATGTAACAAGTGACGATATATCTATTAAAGCTAATATTGTTGAAACAGTTCAAGATAGGGATATTGTTTTTGTTGCTGTTCCTACACCGCATCATCCTGATTATGACGGTAAAGCCCCTACGGCACATTTAGAACCTAAAGATTTTAGTTACGATATTGTTATTGATGTTTTACGTGAAGCAAATCTTCATATGAACAAGGATCAATTATTAGTTCTTATTAGTACTGTTTTGCCAGGTACTACTCGTAGTCAGTTTGTTCCATTAGTTACTAACACACGGTTTGTTTATAATCCTTATTTTATAGCTATGGGAACTGTGGCGTGGGATATGATAAATCCTGAAATGGTAATTATAGGAACTGAAGATGGAAAATTAACTTCTGATGCAGAACAGTTAGTAGAGTTCTATAAAACTATAATGGAAAATAAACCACGTTATGAAGTAGGAACGTGGGACGAAGCTGAGTGTATTAAAATCTTTTATAATACTTTTATTAGTATGAAAATTGGTTTTGTTAACATGATCCAAGATGTTGCTGAAAAGCAAGGTAACATTAATGTCGATGTAGTCACTAACGCTCTTTCAAAAAGTAAAAAACGGATTATTAGTTCAAAATATATGACAGCAGGAATGGGTGATGGTGGATCTTGTCATCCAAGAGATAATATTGCATTACGGCATATGGCCAAAAAATTGGACTTGCAATATGATCTGTTTGATGCTATAATGAAGACACGAGAAGTACAAGCTAAAAATATGGCTAAGAAGTTAGTTAATTTAGCCAATGAAACTAAACTGCCAATACTCTTAAATGGAGTTAGTTATAAGCCAGGAGTAGAAATAACAGATGGTAGTTATAGTTTATTAGTTGGTCATTATTGTTTAGATATCGGATATCATTGTATCCATGTCGATCCATTGGTAAGTCCGCAGAAAGGACCTTTTAGTGCAATTGTTTTATTAGCACATTCTGAATTATATTGCTTCTTGAATGACGATAGTATTGTAGTAGATCCTTGGAGGAAGTATAAATCAACTAAACACAAGGTAATTTATTATGGCAACACACGATGAAAAGAATATTAATAGTTGGAGACAGTAACGGATTAGGTGAATGGGGTACAATTACTCCTGGCCCTGGGTGTGCTTCACTAAGAGATAATACTATTTTTAGACCGTTTAATCAAGATCAATATCTTGAGATAAAATATCCTAAACCCTTTCAATTAGTTTGGCCTGGCTTTGGTTATTCTTTAGAAAAATTGTTTGGTCATGCAGTTGCTAATTATTCTTTTGGCGGTGCTGGAAACTTTGAAGCAATTTTTAGAGCAGAAGAAGCCTTAGGATTAGCACCTCCTTTTACATCTCCTGTATTTTATAATCCCGATGTTATTATTTGGATGTTAACAGAACCTGCTAGAAATTATACAAGAATTAAAGATAAACGTGAGACGGCAGTAGAGGCAGGGTTAGTTGATTTAGAAAAACATTTTCAAACAAGTTATAAAGCTGGTATAGATTATACTAAAACAATTCGTGAATTGGATCGTACTTTAATGCAAGTTGCATTTGAAGGTGCTCAACGTGTTTATGATGAAACAAACATTCCTTGGATTGTAATAGAAGGATGGGGACGTACATGGGGAATGGAAAACGATTATTCTTTTATTAAGCACGTTCATAAAGATTGGTTGAAAAAAATACTAGGTAGAGATATACCTTTAATTACATCTTGGGAAGCAATTAATAATATTAGTTCTCTAAGATCTGATTTAGCGGAAACAGAAGAATTTAAAAAAATAGTAAATGACTATGAAGAAATTGTTAATTATATGAAAGAGTCAGATGATTTTCCTGATAATGCCCATCCAGGACGGATATTGCACGAGCAATTAGCAAAAGAATTGGAGCCTTATGTTTAAAAATATTATTATT
>Ga0310342_100000063_pt1 | contig 47658 bp, 54 predicted proteins | sample S15DNA20500_MG_FD_206155 | JGI IMG/M metagenome (GOLD analysis project Ga0310342, IMG submission 206155) | Marine microbial communities from station ALOHA, North Pacific Subtropical Gyre - S1503-DNA-20-500_MG | ecosystem: Environmental > Aquatic > Marine > Oceanic | place: Pacific Ocean: North... | reverse complement strand
TCTCGGTGCCCGTGTCCAGGACTGTGTGAGGCAGGGCGCCGAACACACGCCTCCCGGGATGGTTTCCCGGCGGGTCCTGGACACGGGCACCGAGACCGAACCGGGCTACGGAGTCACTGAACCAGTGTTCCGGCTAACGAGAACGCTACGGCCTCGCAGAATCAGCCGCAGCTGGGCGTGCGGCCGGCCGCCCGGGCCTGCTGGTACAGCGGCATGGCTTTGGGAATGCGCGCCTGCAGCCCCTCGATGCGGGTCTGGTTGCTGGGGTGGGTGGACAGAAACTCCGGCGGCGAACCACCGCTGGCGGCGGCCATGTTGCGCCACAGGTCGACGCTCTGGCGCGGGTCGAAGCCCGCTTCCGCCATCAGATCCAGGCCGATCACATCCGCTTCGGCTTCGTGCTTGCGGCTGAACGGCAGTTGCACACCGTACTGGGCGCCGACCCCGAGCAAGCCCAGCAGGGTTTGTTTCTCGGCACTGTCGCCGCCCGCCAGCGCCGCCACCAACTGGGTGCCGGTTTGCGTGGCGTACTGAATCGACATGCGCTCGTTGGAGTGTTGGGCCAGCACGTGCCCGACCTCGTGGCCGATCACGGCGGCGAGTTGATCCTGATTATTGGCCACTTTCAGCAAGCCGGTGTGCACGCCGATTTTGCCGCCGGGCAGGGCGAAGGCGTTGGCGCTGTCGTCCTTGAACACGGTCACTTCCCACTGTTCGTCGGAATCCACCACCGCGACGATGGCCTCGGCCACGCATTCCACGTAGCGCGACTCGGCGGTGCCGGTAACCGTGGGCTGCTGCTCTTTCATCTCGCTGTAGGCGGTGGTGCCCATTTGATCCATTTCCGCGGCCGGCAAGAACAGGAACTGCTGGCGTCCCAGCGGGGAAGTGGCGCAGGCCGTCAGAACCAGGACCGCCACCACGGGCAGAGACAGACGTTTCATGCTGGAGCTACTCCTTGGTAAAACTGCTCGGTAATCCCTTCATGGCGCGCGCCCGCGCGCGGGCGGCATCGGGCGCCCCAGAGTAACCCTGTGTCGCGGGCGCCGCCAGCCAATGATATCAGGAATTCCGGTCCGGGCATGCAGCTACCGGCTGATGCCTTCGGCGGCGAGCAGCGCCCGTTTGCGTTCCGTGCCCCAGTGATAGGCCCCGTCGCCGCCGGCGCGCGGCACCACCCGATGGCAGGGCACGAGCATGGCGATACGGTTGGCGGCGACGGCGCCGCCCACCGCCCGGGCCTGGCTGCCGATTCGTTCGGCGAGGTCGGCGTAGTCGCAGGTCGTGCCGGCGGACACCGCAAGGAGGGCGCGCCACACGCGACGCTGGAAATCGGTGCCGATCAGGTGCAGCGGGGTCCGCCCGGGCGCGGTGAAAAGCCGGTCAACGCGGTCGCCGCCGGTTTGCTCGAGCGAACTGGACGGGAAGCGCTCCGACACCTGGCGCTGCCCGTTTTCCGGGTCGTCGGCGAAGCTGAGCATGACCAGACCCCGGTCGGACCAGGCCGCCACCATGCCTTCCTCCTCGCCGGCCGCGCGGACCCGGGAAAAGGCCCAGGTCAACGGGCCGGAAAAGCGTTTATCCTCGGCCACCACCGGCGCTGTCTCCGTCGGAGCCGACGGACCGCGCGCACCGCACCATTCCGCGAGAACGTCCGCGATGACCTCGGGCTTGTCTTCCTGCACGTAGTGCAGGCCGCGGCCGCAATCCACCACATCGAGATGGGCAATGCGCTGGCTAAGCCAGGCCACCCGCGTGCGGCTTAGCACCGCGCCGGGATGGAACTGAAGCAGCAGCATGGGTTGCGGCATGCGCTCAAGACGCTGCTCGATGTCCTGGATCGCCGCCCAGGTTTCCGTGCGTTGGTCGTTGAGCGGCAGTTCGCCGGGAAAGACGCGGATCGGGTAACGGCTGCGCGCGTCCGGGAACGGCGCCCGGTAGGCGGCCATCACGCTGCGGGGCAGCCGGCGCAGGGTACTGAAACGCAGCACCACGTTGACGAACAGATTCTGGCGCTGCAGCAGCCAGTGGCTCAGCCGTCGTTGCCGGAACGCGAAAAACAGCGGCCGTGCCGCAGGCGGAAACTCATGCCAATCGAAGGTGAAAGGAAAGGTTTCCATGAAACAGATCGCGCTGACCCGTTCAGGCTGATGCTGGGCAAGGCGGAAGCCCAGCGGTCCGCCCCAGTCGTGCAATACCAGAGTGAGATCGGTGAGGCCGAGCCCGCCGACGAATTCATGCAGAAAGTGATAATGGGTTAAAAAGCGGTAATCGAGATCGGGCTTGTCGCTTTTGCCGAAGCCGATCAGGTCCAGCGCCACGCAACGGTAGTGGGCGGTCAGCGGCTTGATCACGTTGCGCCACAGATAGCTGCTGGTGGGGTTGCCGTGCAGGAAGAGCAGGGTCGGACCCTGGCCTTCGTCGATGTAGTGAAGGCGATGTCCGTCAACGGTCAGGTAGCGCGAAGTGAAGGGGTAATCGGCGAATCCCATGCCATGCGTCCGGGCGGCTTTTCTGGCAAGATGCCACGGCCCTGATGACGACTGCAAGCGTGAACGGTATGGATAAACCCTTTGTGCGCAAGGATCTTGTTGAAGTGAAGGAAAGCCCGGTGCACGGTCGCGGCCTGTTCGCGCGGGCGCCGATTTCCCGGGACACCGTGCTCGGGGTGTTGAAGACGCGGGCCGCCAAGGGCGATGGCCCCTATGTGTTGTGGCTGGACGATGAAGGCCGGGAACGTTATCGCGTGCTTTGCGATCTGCGATTCATCAACCACGCCAAGAAGCCCAATGTCGCCTATTACGATGATCTGACGGTGGTGGCGCTGAAGAACATCAAGGCCGGCCAGGAATTGCTGCACGACTACGGCGAGGACTGGTCCTAGAGGCAAAGGGTGTGAACAGGCCCTAGAACGGCGCCGGTGAATGGAACTCGCTCCATAACCCGGTGCGGGGATGATTGAAGGCCAGCCGTTCAGCGTGCAACAGCAGCCGGTCGCTGCGGTTGAGAATCTCCGACGGCGCGTACAGATCGCAGCCCAGAATCGGATGACCGAGCTCGCGGCAATGCAATCGCAGTTGATGGGTGCGTCCGGTCACCGGGCTCAGAGCGAGCCGGGTGGCGTCGCGGTCCGCATAGCGGGCCAGTACCCGCCAGCGGGTGAGGGCGGCCTTGCCGGTATCGAAGCAAACTTTCTGTAGGGGACGGTTGGGCCAGTCGGCGATCAACGGTAACGCCACCTCGCCGCTGTCGTCGGCCACTTGCCCGGCGACCACCGCTTGATACCTCTTTTCCACCTGACGCTTCTGGAATGCCCGGCTGAGATTGCTTTGCGCCCGGCGGTGCAGGGCCAGCACCATCAGACCGGAGGTGTCCAGGTCGAGCCGGTGCACCAGACGCAGATCCGGGTCGTCCCGCATCAAACGGCGCGTGACGCAGTCTTTGTTTTCCGGCGCGCGGCCGGGCACGCTGAGCAGGAAAGCCGGTTTGTTGATCACCAGGATATCCTCGTCCCGGTAAACAATGCCGATTCGTTCCCGGCACTCGGGCACCAGGTAACGCGGCGGCTGCTCGGCGCGGGTCAGCCGCCGCCGGCCCGGATCAACCCCAGACCACGTCATGGACGTCCTGGTAGCGCTGGGCGAAATGCACCGTCATGCCGTTCTTGATGTATTCGGGCAACTCCTTGTAATCCCGTTCACAGGCCTGGGGCAGGATCAGCTCCCGGATTCCGGCGCGCCGGGCGGCGATCACTTTTTCGCGTATGCCGCCCACCGCGAGGACCTGGCCGGTGAGCGTCAGCTCCCCGGTCATTGCCAGTTTCCGGGGCAGCCGCTTACCGGTGGCCAGGGAAACCAGGGCAGTGGCCATGGTCACGCCGGCGCTGGGGCCGTCCTTGGGCGTGGCGCCTTCGGGCACATGCAGGTGCACGAAGGATTCATCGAACCAGTCTTCCTTGACGCCGAACGCCTTCAGATGGCCGGCCACGTAGCTGTAGGCGATCTCGGCGGATTCCTTCATCACATCGCCGAGCTGGCCGGTCTGTTTGAAGCCGCGCCGCTGACTGTGTACCCGGCTGGCTTCCACCGACAAGGTGGCGCCGCCCATGGCGGTCCAGGCCAGCCCGGAGACCACCCCGACGCCACGCTGGGCCTTTTCCTTCTGGAAGTAGGGCTGGCCCAGAAAATCCTCCAGGTTCTTGCCGGTGATGCTGATCCGTTTCTCGCCGGACAACAGCCGCACCGCCGCCTTTCGGATGATCTTATTGAGCTGCTTTTCCAGGTTGCGGACACCGGCTTCACGGGCGTACCCGTCGGCGATCCGTCGCAGCACGCTGTCGCTGATTTTCAGTTGCGAGGGCTTCACGCCGGCCCGTTCCAGGGCGCGCGGCCACAGGTGGTTGCGGGCGATGTCCACCTTCTCTTCGGTGATGTAGCCGCTTAGCCGGATGGTCTCCATGCGGTCCAGCAGCGGCGCGGGAATGGAGTCCAGGGTATTGGCGGTGCACACGAACAGGCAGTGGCTCAGATCGAGCCGCTGATCCAGGTAATGATCGAGGAAATCCTGGTTCTGCTCCGGATCCAGCACCTCCAACAGGGCCGACGCGGGGTCGCCCTGGAACGACTGACCGAGCTTGTCGATTTCATCCAGCATGATCACCGGATTGCTGGTGCCGGCGTCCTTCAGCGCCTGGGTCAGCTTGCCGGGCATGGCGCCGATGTAGGTGCGCCGGTGGCCTTTGATTTCCGCTTCGTCGCGCATACCGCCCAGGCTCAGGCGATAAAAGCGCCGCCCCAGAGCCTCGCCTATGGATTTGCCGATGCTGGTTTTGCCCACGCCGGGCGGGCCCACCAACAGCAGGATGGAGCCCTTTACCTCGCCGCGCATGGCGCCCACGGCCAGAAACTCGACGATGCGGTCCTTCACATCGTTAAGACCGCTGTGGTGCGCTTCCAGCACGTTCCGGGCATGCCCCAGGTCGAGGTTATCGTCCGAGTAGCGGCCCCAGGGCACGCTGGTCAGCCAGTCCAGGTAGTTGCGGGTCACCGCGTACTCCGGCGAACCGGATTCCAGCACGTTGAACTTGCGCAGCTCTTCCTCGAAACGTTTGCGCACCGCCTCGGGCGGGTGCAGCGCTTCCAGGCGTTCGCTGAATTCGTCCGCGTCGGCGGTGCGGTCGTCTTTCTCAAGACCCAGCTCCCGCTGGATCACCCTGAGTTGCTCCTTGAGGAAGAATTCCCGCTGGTGCTTGCTGATCTTCTCGTTCACTTCCTCACGGATCTGATTCTGCAAACGAGCCACTTCCACTTCTTTCTTCACCAGTGTCAGCACACGCTCCATGCGTGCTTTCAGCGACACGGTTTCCAGAATGCTCTGTAATTCATCACCGCTGGCGCTGGTCAGGGAGGCCGCGAAATCGGTCAGTGGCGATGGATCCCGGGGCGAAAAATTCTGCAGGTAATGCTTGAGTCCCTCGTTGTACAGCGGGTTGAGCGGCAGCAATTCCTTGATGGTATTGATGATCGCCATGCCATAGGCGCGCAGGCTGTCATCCAGTTCATCGCGGGAAGCGGGATAGGTGACCTCGGCCATGAAGGGCCGCTTGCGGCTCAGGTAGCCGCGCACCCGGAAGCGCGCCAGGCCCTGGGCCACCACTTGCAGCTGTTCGTCCTCGTGGTTTACGGCGTGCACCTTGACCAGGCAGCCGTACTCGGGGAAATCCTCCACATCCACGTCGTCCGGGTCCCGGTCGCCGATATATACCAGCCCCAGGGCGTGGTGCGGCGTTTGCCCGACGCGTTCCAGGGTGGCGCGCCATTGCTCCTGATCAAGCAGCAGCGGCTGCACCAGGCCTGGCATGAACGGGCGATCCCGGACCGGGATCAAATAGACCCGTTGCGGCAAATTCTGATCCGGAAGCGCCAGGGCGCCTTGCGGGGTGCCTTCTTCGACCGTGGTCTGATCTTCTTCCTGACTCATGGGCTCAACTCAATTGCAAAGCGGATAATCAATCTCACTTCAAGGTGGCGCCACTGAGCCGTTTTTCAATCCCGGTCGACGATCAGCAAATCAGCGCTGAGCGCCCGCGGCGTTTGCGTGCGGCGTTCCACCACGCGGGCGTTGAAACGGGCTTTACAGCGTTCGGCAAGGTCGTAGAACGGTGAACGCCCGGGGTCCGCGATGATCACCCGCTGCACGCCTTGATTCAGGGCACGCCGGATCAGGTTGAACAACACCGGCGTGAGTTCGTCCCAGAAGCAGATATCGGCGCCGGTGATCAAATCCACGTCGGCGAGACGCTGTTTGGTGAGTCGCTCGAAACGGCAGCGCAGGGTATCCACCCGTACACGGTTAATGGCCGCGTGCAGATCCAGGTACGGAAACACATCGGCGTCCGCGTCCACGGCGGTGACCCGGCAGCCGAACCGTTTCGCGGCGAAGATCGCCAGGGGGCCCCAGCCGCAACCGATATCCATCAAATGGCGGTCAGCGGTGAGTCTCAGGGGGCCTTTCTGCCGAGTCAGTTGATCCATGATCAGGAAGCTGGAGTTCCAGACTTTATTGCCGTGGATAGTAGGCACGTGGTTGGCGCGTTTGAGCTTTCTGATTTCACGGTGGCCGCTGCGCAACAGGGTGACGCCGCGGGTGGTTACCGTGTGGGCTTCACCGCGAGCAATACGCGGCACCAGGGTCGGGGAGGGTGAGGCATCAAGGGGCATGGACGTTTCCGGTGCCAAAAGGGAAAGCGCAAACACTAAGGCGGCGCGGCCGGCGGTTCAAGGCCGGCGCGCCGGGATCGATTCAGCGGTCGATGTCTTTCCAGAAGGCGCGGAAGGCGTCGGCGCTTTCTTCCGGCGCTTCCGCCATCGGCACATGGCCCACGCCTTCGAGAATCACGGCGCGGTTGTTGGGCAGTTCCTGCTGGAACACGCGCACGTTTTCCACGCTTAAAAGGGCGTCCTCTCGGCCCCAAAGAATCAAAGTCGGGGTTTCGATTTCCGGCAACACGCCCCGTCCCTGCAAACGCATGGCCGGGTCCAGGTTGATATCCTGCCATACCTTTTCCGCCACCTCCGCGTTGGCGGCTTTCTCCTCACCCATCAAGGTGATGGCGAAATCCGGGATGCCCAAGGAGCGCTCGCTGGCCCAATCCAGGGTGGTGTGGAAATCCTCGGCGCTGTGTGGAATCAACGGATTACTGTCCGACTGCTCCAGGGCGTTCAGGAATTCCGGTGTTTGCAGGGTGATACCGGCGGCGTCCACCAGGCCCAATGACCTGAGTCGGCTCGGCTGGCGGCGCGCCATCTCAAGGGCGATGGCGCCGCCCATGGAATTGCCCGCCACGTGGACCCGCTCCAGTTGCAGGGCGTCCATCAACCGGAACAGGCGTTGTGCCTGCTCGCTGATACCGTAATCCATGCCGGTGGTGCGCGGTTCGGTATCGCCATGGCCGGGCAAATCGGGAATCAGGAACCGGTAGTCGCCCTCCAGCTCGTTGGCGAAACGCACCCAGTTGCTGGCGTCCGCGCCGAAGCCGTGGATCAGCAGTACCGCCGGGGCGTCGCCGCCACCCTCCGATTGCAGTACGTGCCAGCGCAGCCCATCGTCGGTGGCCACGGTGCGTTCTTCCAGCCCGGCGCGCCATTGTTCAAAATCCATTCCCTGGTGATACACCCAGCGTTGACTGCTCTCGCAGCCTGCCAGGAGCGCCAGCGTCGCCACCAGCGTGAGCAATCGGATAAGCATTCCATTTCCTCCGGTTTATTGTTGTCGCCTCGGAGGGTCAGCTTAGTTGCTCGGTTTCGGTTTGGCACGGCAGTGAAGGTCAAATTTTGTTAGCGCGACTTCAGATTCCAGATGCCGGCGCCGATGATCAGCAGCGTGCCCAGGACCGTGGTCAACACCAGGGTTTCTCCCCAGAAAAGCCAGCCCAGAAAAGCCGCCCAGACCACGGCGGAATAGTTGTACACACCCACCTGTCCCGGTCGTGCCAGCTGGTACGCGGTGGTCATGGCGAACTGACCGGCTATCGCCACGCTGCCTATCGCCAGCAACCACAGCATCTCCGTACCGGTGGGCATTTGCCGTACCCGCAATAACAGCAGCGCGGAGAGCAGGGTGGCGAACAGGGAAAAATAGAACACCACCCGATGCGGCGGCTCGCTGGCCGCCATACGCCGGATACTGACCTTGGCCACGCTCATGATAGCGGCGCCGGTCAGCGCCACCAGCATCACCGGATCCACCACGCCCTGGTCGGCCCGCAGAATAAAGCCGACACCGACGAAGCCGAGCAGAATCGCGGCCCAGGTGTGCCCGCTGATGCGGTCGTTAAGCCATAACCAGGCCACCAACGGCAGGAAAAACGGTACCGTCATCTTCACCAGTACCGCTTCGGCCAGCGGAATATGGGCAATGGTGAAGAAAAAGCAGAACATGGCGGTGACGCCGGTGAAGCCGCGAATAAAGTGCAGCCCCAGATGCCGGGTGCGCAGGTCGCGGATGCCACCGCCGGCCACCAGCACCGGCAGCAGTACCGCCAGGCCGACCAGGTTGCGACCGAAAACGATCATTTCCACCGGCAGGGTGTCCGCCAGGTGTTTGATCATCGCCGCCATCACCGCCAGCAGGCCTTCGCCGAGAATCAGCAACAGGGCGCCTTTGAAGGGCTGGTCCGCTTTCATGCGTTGATCATCGCCATGGGAACGTCATCATAGAGGGCGCCCAGCGCCGTGGGTGGGGCCGGCATTCTAACGTCGGCGGCGCACCCTGGCCATTTTTAGAAGGAGGGCGTATGCGCTGTTTTATCGGTATCCCGGTGCCGCCGGCGCTGGCGACGACACTCTTCGCCTATCCGGTTCCACCGCCGGCGCGGCCGGTACCGGAGGGCAATCTGCATCTGACCCTGGCGTTTCTCGGCGAGCGGTCGCGATCGCAGCTGGCGCCGTTGCTGCCGGCGCTTGAGAGCGCTCTAACGCGGTTGCCGGCCTTCCAGGTCACGCTCAGTACGCTGGATGCCTTCCCCGAACCCGGCGCGCGCGTCTGGGCCGCCCACGCGCGCCGGGAATCAGCGTTGCTGGACCTGCACCGCCAGGTTTGGGAGGTGCTCGGCCAGGCCGGCATCGAGGCCGAGCCGCGCCGGTTTCTGCCCCACGTGACGCTGGCCCGCGCCGCGTCCCCCTTGCAGGCGGAGCCAACGCCCGGGCCCTGGGTCCTCCCGGTAAATTCGGTGATGCTCTATGAAAGCCCTCCGGACGGCTACTACCGGGTACTCCAGGACTGGCCGCTAAGAGATTAGCGCGTATTAACGGGGATGCAGGTGTCGTAACTCCGTAGCCCGGTTCGGTCTCGGCGCCGGCGATAACCCGGGGGACTTGAATCTCCCAATGAGCGGGTCTGTGTTATGCCCTTCCGGGACCCTGGAGAACAGGACGTTCGACAGGGAGTCTACAGGGATGTATTCACGACGTTCCCGGAAGGGCATAACACAGACCCGCGTCCCCGGGTGGAGAGACATTCCTGCTAAGGCACGGTGAACAAAAAAGCCCGGCGCGAGGCCGGGCTTTTCGGGGGTCGGTGATCGCGAGCGATCAGCCTTCCTTGAGGGCGGTGGTGATGTCCACCACCGCGCCCTTGCCGTCGCCGAACAACATCAGCGTGTTGTCCTTGGCGAACAGCGGGTTGGGCAGGCCGGCGAAACCGGGGCTCAGCGAACGCTTCACCACCACCACGGTCTTGGCCTTGTCCACGTTAAGGATCGGCATGCCGTAGATCGGGCTGCCTTTGTCCTCGCGGGCCATGGGGTTGGTCACGTCATTGGCGCCCAACACGATGGCCACATCGGTCTGCTCGAAGGTCGGGTTGATGGTGTCCATGTCCTTGAGCTTGTCATAGGACACTTCCGCCTCGGCCAGCAGCACGTTCATGTGACCGGGCATGCGGCCCGCCACCGGGTGAATCGCATACTCGACCTCGACACCCAGGCCTTCCAGAGTGTCGGCCATTTCACGCACGGCGTGCTGGGCCTGCGCCATGGCGAGACCGAAGCCGGGCACGATCACCACGCGCTGGGCGGTTTCCAGCACCATGGCCACTTCCTCGGCGGAGGTGGACTTGATCTTGCCTTCGTAGACCTCGTCCTGGTCCATGGCTTCGCCGGCTTCCGCCATCACACCGAACAACACGTTGGTGAGGGAGCGGTTCATCGCCTTACACATGATCTGCGTAAGAATCAGGCCGGAAGCGCCTACCAGGGAACCGGTAACGATCAGAGCGCTGTTGCCCATCACGAAGCCGGCGGCGGACGCGGCGATGCCGGAGTAGGAGTTCAGCAACGCGATCACCACCGGCATATCGGCGCCACCAATGGGGGACACCAGCAGGATGCCCAGGATCGCGGCGGCGATGGCCAGACCCCAGAACACCGGCTCCACGCCCGGGTTCATCACCAGGTAGGCGATGGCGGCCACGGAACCGAGCAGCAGAATGGCGTTCACCAGCTTCATGCCCGGGAAGCCCATGGGCTTGCCGTCGATCAGTTCCTGCAGTTTGGCGAATGCCACGAACGAACCGGTCAGGGTCACCGCGCCGATCAGAACGGCAATACCGGTGGCGATCACGCCGACGGTGTCCGGGTGCCCGCCACGGAAGAATTCCGCGGCCGCCACGGCGAAGGAGGCGCCGCCACCAAAACCGTTCAGCAGGGCCACCAGCTGAGGCATGGCGGTCATCTGTACTTTCTTGGCGAGGATGGCGCCAATGATGCCACCGACGATCACGCCGCCGATGATGATCTCGTAGGTCACGATATCGCGGTGCAGCAGGGTCACCACACAGGCCACGCCCATACCGGTGGCGGCCAGCAGGTTGCCCCGCACGGCGGTCTTCGGTTTGGTCAGGCCCTTGATGCCCAGAACGAAGAGTACGGCCGAGATCAGATAGGCGATATCAATCCAGTTATCGGAAATCTGCATGGGTTACTTCCTCTTGAACATCGCCAGCATTCGATTGGTGACCATGAAGCCGCCAATCACGTTGATGGTCGCCAATACCACGGCGATGAAGCCGAGGACATTGATCAGCAGACCGGCGTCGGAGCCGGCGGCGATCAGCGCGCCCACCAGGGTAATGCCGGAAATCGCGTTGGAGCCGGACATCAAAGGGGTATGCAATGTCGGCGGTACCTTGGTGATCAGTTCCACACCCAGGAAAATCGCCAACACAAAGAGGGTAAGCTGAGATACGAAGTCCATTACTTTTCCTCCTGCCCGTTGCCGTCGCCGTTATCGGCGGGCGCTTCGGGTTCGGCTTTCTTCAGTTCCGGCAGGCCCAGCATCTCGCGCAGGCGAGCGTGGGGCACATCACCGTCGTGGCTGATCACGGTGTCGGTGACGATCTGATCCTCGAAATCCAACTGCAGGTCGCCGTTGTCGTCGAGCAGCAGGTTAAGGAGGTTTTCAATGTTCTTGCCGAACATCTGACTGGCGTGGAAGGGTACGGAGGAGGGCACATTGGTCGGGCCGATGATCAGCACGCCGTTTTCCACCACCGTCTCGCCGGCCTTGGTGAGGTCGCAGTTACCACCGCGTTCGGCCGCCAGGTCCACGATCACGGAACCGGGCTTCATGGCCTTCACCATTTCCTCGGTGACCAGGATCGGGCTCTTGGCACCGGGGACGGCGGCGGTGGTGATCACCACGTCCATTTCCTTGATCACTTCTTTCATCAGTTCGCGCTGACGCTTGAGGAAGTCTTCGCCCTGGGCCTTGGCGTAACCGCCGGAACCTTCCGCTTCGCCGGTGTCCAGGTCCAGCTCCACCGGCTTGGCGCCGACCGAAAGGATCTGTTCACGGGCGGCGGGGCGCACGTCGTAGGCTTCCACGATGGCGCCCAAGCGCTTGGCGGTGGCGCAGGCCTGCAGGCCGGCCACGCCGGCGCCCATGACGAACACGCGGGACGCGTTCATGGTGCCCGCCGCGGTCATGTTCATGGGGAACATGCGGTGAGAGGCGTTGGCCGCCAGCAGCACGCACTTATAACCCGCGATCATGGCCATGGAAGACAGCACGTCCATGGACTGAGCCCGGGTGATGCGCGGAATCAGTTCCAGGGCCAGGCCGGTGATGTTGCGTTCGGCCAGAGCCTGCGCGAACTGCGCGTTGGCCAGCGGGTCGGTCATGCCGATCAGGAACTGGCCGGCTTTCAGCTTGTCCAAATCTTCCTGGCCATTGGTCGTATTGCTGCCTGGAGTCTGAACTTGCAGGATTGCCTGAGCGTTGGAAAAGATGTCGTCCCGGTCGGTGAGTTTCGCGCCGGCTTTTTCATAGTCGCCGTCGGTAAACCCGGCCGCCTCGCCGGCGCCGCGTTCGATGCGGATTTCGACACCGTTTTTCTTCAACAATGCGCCGACGTTGGCGGGCGTCAGTGCGACGCGCTCTTCGCCGGGGCAAATTTCCTTGGGTACACCGATAATCACCTGCGTTACCCCCATTTTATGGTTCGTAAAAACAGGTCCATCTGAAAGCCGGTCGGTTCGACGGGTTTTCAGGGGAACCTCGAAAAACGGCCGGTTTATTCAAACCGGCCGCTGAGCAGGCTGCTAACCTTATTGTGCAGTCGACAGCTTGGCAAATAAGAAATGGTTATTGCGCCCATAAACGGTCAATAATTGACCGGAAAGGTCAACTATTCGCCGCTGAACCGTTTAATTTTTGAGCAACCCGTTCGCGATCCTCGTCTTCACGCATGTGGATAAACGGCTCGAGGATGGTGTTTCCGCGCACCTGGGCCTTGATCACGTGTAAAAAAGTGTAAGCCCCCAGCAATTTGCGGAACAGGAAAATAAACTCCTTGGGCGGCACGTCGAAATGCACCGACAGGGCGGTGCGGCTGGCGCGGTTCATGACCCGGTTGGGCAGGTTGCTCTCGCCCCACAGGTATTCGCCTTTTTCGTTGACCACGGATTTCGGTGGCGGGAAGCGGTCCGGGTCCTGCAGCGCCTCGATGGCCTCGAAACACAGAGCGGCGAAATCGTCCAGCAACCGGCGCGGCACATCACCGTCAAGAAATTCCAGCGCGCGCATGGCGCCGAACAGCCGGTCACTGTCATGCAGCCAGGCGGCGCGGATCATCTCGCGGCCGGGGCCCAGCACCTCGTCATCGAAGTCACGGATGGCACCGAAATCCAGCAGCACGATCTGGTCCCGGCCATCCTCGCCGACCCGCATCAGATAATTGCCGAAGTTCGGGTCGGTCTGCATTTTATTCCACTCGAACACTTCCCGGCAGCACAGCTCCATGATGGCGCGCCCCAGAAAGTTGCGGCGCTCCTGGCTCAGCGACACCACCGACGGGTCACTGATGTGCACGCCTTCTTCATAGGACAGGCAAAGAATATTGTGGGTCGAATAGTCGCTGTACACTTCCGGCACCACGAAACGCGGGTCGTCGGCCAGCGCGTCGCGGAAGTGCCGGGTGGTATGGGCTTCCAGATCGTAGTCCACCTCGCGACCGAGCATGTCGCGCACCTCATCGAGCCACTGATTGAACTGCTCGGTAATCGGCACCAGCCGGCTCAGCTTCAGCAGACGCACCAGCGCGCGCATGTCCGAATCAATCGCGTTGGCGACCCCCGGATACTGAATCTTCAGGGCCAGCTCGGCGCCGTCGCTCTTACGCCGGGCCCGGTGCACCTGACCCAGGCTGGCCGCGCCCAGCGGTTGCGGGTCCACTTCCAGCTCGGCCAGCTTGACGCTGCCCAGTTGCTGCCTGAGATGTTTTTCCACCGCCGGCCATTCCAGGGCGGTGGTGCTGTTCTCCAGAGTATGCAGGGCCTCGGTGACCTCCTCGGGGAGGAAGTGCTCGCCGAACAACGCCATCATCTGGCCGATTTTCACCACCGAACCCTTCAACTGGCCGAGTTCCTCGACCAGTTCCTCCGCCCGTTGCGAGAGGTTGCGCCGCCGCCGCGCTTCGCGTTGATCCGGCGCCGCGAACAGGCCGCCGGCGCTGGCCGTGGCGTAGCGGGCACCGGCCAGGAAACCGGCCCGGGCCATGGAAAAGCGACGCTCCAGAGAGCCGGTTTTAACCCGTTTTACGGTTTTTCGTGCCATAGTTCCTCGCGCGGGCCAAATGCAGCCTCGCATTCTATCTGATTAAGGAAGCACAGAGATATGCCAACGACCTGGATCCTGCTGCGCGGACTGGTTCGTGAACACGCCCACTGGCACGGTTTCGCGGACCGATTCGCCGACGCCTTGGGCGCCGGGCATCGTGTCATGTGCATCGATTTGCCGGGCAACGGAGACCGCTTTCGGGACCGGAGCCCGACCCGTATCGCCGACATGGTGGAGTCGGCCCGCGAGCAACTGGCGCGGCTTGGCGTGGACGGTCCGGTCCATCTGGTGGCGCTGTCTCTGGGGGGCATGGTGACGATGGAATGGCTGCGACGCCATCCAGGCGAGGTGGCCTCCGCGGCCTTGATCAATTCCAGTGCCGCGCCGGTAAGTCCGTTCTGGCATCGGCTGAAACCGGCCAACTACGCGGCCATTGTCCGTCATGGCCTGCTTGGCCGGGATCGTCTCAAGCGCGAGCGTCTGATTCTGGAGATCACCACCAACCGACTGACGAACGACGACAAGGACCGGATCGCCCGGGAGTTCCGGCGCATTGATCAGGCACGCCCGGTATCCGCCGCCAACACCTTGAGGCAGCTGTGGGCGGCGGCCCGATTCCGCGCGCCGAAGGCGCTGCCCGACGGACGTCCGTTGCTGGTGATCAACGCCGCCGGCGATCGGTTGGTGGACCCGCGCTGCTCCGCCGCGCTGGCCGCCCGCTGGTCCGCGCGACGCGCGGTTCACCCGGACGGCGGCCACGATCTGTCCCTGGACGACCCGTCCTGGCTGGCCGAAACCCTGGCGTGTTGGGCCGCGCATGCGGGTCACCATCCTCGCTCCGGCACTAAATAAATTCCCGGTTTTTGATGATTGACCGCCCTGGGGCGAGACTCTAGCTTGAGCACAGAACCAGCGGGTTCTGTATCCAGAAAGCGCATGCCGGAGAGAGTGATGGCCACACCCCAGGAGTTAACCCAGTTACGCCACGGCCCCCGCACCCCGCGGGAGCAGATTTGGTTCGACCGATACGCGCATCACCGGCTGGAAGCCTGGCGCCAGGTTCAGGATCCGCTTGCCGACCGTTGCTTGGAGCACATCGCCTTCCAGCGGCCGTCCGGGCTGCTGGACGAAGTGGAGCGACGGGCGGCCGAGGAGGGCGGAGTGTTCCAGGCGTTCCTGGACCATTGTCACACGGTGCCCGGTTGGGTGGACTTCGAGCGCATGGAGCTGGGACGGCGCATGTACCGCCGCCACGGCGCGCTGCAGGGGCTGGTGCTGATGTGCTCCAGCCTGGTGGAGGGCTACGCCCACAACAAGCCATCCCAAGTGCTGGTGGCCACCGGCCGCCTGCAGAAAGACGTCTCGCGGCGTATCTACGAGACCGGCCAAATGCTGCACAACATCGCCGCCACGGACGGTTTGCGTCCCGGCGGCTTGGGCCACCGCACCCTGATGGAAGTGCGGCTGTTGCATGCGGCGGTGCGCCGTTTCCTCAGCGAAAGCGGCCGTTGGGACAGCGATCGTTTCGATCTGCCCATCAATCAGGAAGATATGGCCGGGACCGTGCTCGAGTTCGATTACATGGTGGTGCGCGGTCTGCGCCGGCTGGGGCTCTATATCAGCCAGGAAGAGCACGAGGCGATGCACTACTTCTGGCGTTACGCCGGCTACCTGCTGGGGGTCGACGAGGCGCTGCTCACCGCCACCGTGGAAGAACAGAATGTGCTGGCTCTGCAGCTCACCGACCATCTCTACGAGCCCACCGGGGACAGCGAGAAACTGGCCAAGTCATTGCTCGCCGGTATGGCGGGGAAGCCGCCGTTCCATCTTTCCTATGACGTGCTGGTGGCGGTGAGCCGTTTCCTGATCGGTGAGTCCATGGCCGATGACCTGAACCTGCACAGCCGCGTGTCCTCCGCCGCCGCGGTGCGCCTGGCCCGCACCGGTTTCAGCGCCGCCAGCCTGGGGCAGCGGCTGCTGCCGGAGGGTGCCAAACGACGCCTGGAGGATTTTAACCACGACCTGGGGCGACGCACTTTGAAGATGGGGCTGGGGAAAGACCCGGCCCGATGGGGGTTCAAGGCGATGGCCTGACCCCCGGGCCGGATGCTCAGGAGGCCCGCTCGTCGGCCACCCGTTGCTCGCGCAGCAGCGAGACCATGTCGGCGAGGATGTGTCCGGTTTCGCGCAGATAGGGATCCTCGTTCAGCGGTTCCTCGGTGCTTTCCGGGTCCAGCGCGCGCTGTTCTTCCAGGGCGCGCAACTCCTCCATCTTTTCGATCGGCTTTTCCCCGCGATGCTCGCGCAGAGCGTTCTCAATCGCCAGACGGCGCTGGTCGAAATCTTCTTGCCACGCCTTGCGCTGCTTGGCGTTAAGGGACAGTTCCTGGCGCTCGTTGGCCCGGTTGAGCAATTCGCGCAGCTGGTTCACGTAGACGAACTCGGGGTTGTCGCCGATGCGTGCGTCGTGACGTTCGCGAAGCCCCGGCAACAGCGGCACCAGGTCCTGGTAGCGCTGGTATCTGGCCGGATCGATCTCATCCCAGGGCAGGGCGTTGGGAAGGCTGCTTTCGCCGATCGATTGCTTGTCCACCAGGGACGGCATGGTGACATCCGGGACGATGCCCATGTTCTGGTTGCTGGAACCGGACACCCGGTAGAACTTGGCGTTGGTCATCTTGAGCTTGCCGTGGTTCAGGTCCAGCAGCGTTTGCACGGTGCCCTTGCCGTAGGTCTGGTCGCCGACGATCAGCGCGCGGCCGTAATCCTGCATCGCGCCGGCGAAAATTTCCGACGCCGAGGCGCTGTAGCGGTTCACCAGCACGGCCAGCGGACCGGCGTAGAGCATGCCCGGGTACTGATCGTTCTCGACGCTGACCCGGCCGCCGGCCTCGCGCACCTGTACGGTGGGGCCCCGGTTGATGAACAGACTCACCAGCTTGTTCACCTCCAGCAGCGAGCCGCCGCCGTTATTGCGCAGGTCGATCACCAGACCGTCGACGTTTTCCTTACGCAGTTCCACCAGCAGTTCCGCCACGTCCCGGGTGGTGCTGGTGTAATCCGGATCGCCCCGGTGGAAGGCGTTGAAATCCATGTAGAAGGCGGGGATCTCGATGACGCCCAGTTTCATGGTGTCGCCGCCGTGATCCACCTCAATCACTTCTTTCTTGGCGGCTTGTTCTTCCAGCACCACCTTGTTGCGGGTAATGGCGATGGTACGGGTGTCATGCTCGCTGGCGCGGCCGGCGGGAATCACTTCGAGGCGCACCTTGGAGCCCTTGGGCCCGCGAATTTTGTCCACCACCTCGTCCAGGCGCATGCCGATCACATTGACCATGTCCTCATCGCCCTGGGCGACGGCGATCACTCGGTCGGCCGGGCTCAACTGCCCCTGCTTGGCGGCGGGGCCGCCCGGCACCAGGCGTACCACCTTGGTGTAGCCGTCTTCGTACTGCAGCACCGCGCCGATGCCCTCCAGCGAGCGGCTCATGCTGATATCGAAATTCTCGGAGTTATGCGGCGTAAAATAGTTGGTGTGCGGATCGAACGTCTGGGCGAGGGCGTTCATGTAAGTCTGGAACACATCCTCGGGGGTGTTCTGACGGACACGATTGAGCTGGCTTTCATAGCGATTGGTGAGCCGCTTGCTGATTTCCTCGTCGCCGGTGCCGTTGAGCCGCATGGACAATACCGCGTTACGCAGCTGACCACGCCAGATCGCGTCCAGAGCGTCCTGATCCCGGGCCCAGTCCGCCTCGCTGCGGTCCACCAGAACCTTGCCATCACCGTCGAAATCCCAGTCCTCGAAACCGCCTTCCAGGGTGGCGAGAATCTCGGTGAGGCGGTCTTCCAGGCGAGTCTGGAAGCGGTTGAAGATGGAGTAACCGGCCTCCAGAACCCCGTCGCGAAGCTGATTGTCGAGCTGGTCGCGGTAGCGCTGGAAGTCATTCACGTCCTGCTGGGTGAAGTACAGGCGATTGGGGTCGAGGTCCTGCAAGTACTGTTCGAGCACCTGAGCCGACAGGGCGTCGTCGAACTTGAGACGCCGATAGTGCAGTTCCAGGCGCTCGACGATTTCCTCGGCGGCTTCACGGTGGACCTTCTCGGGCTTGAGCGATCCTTCAATGACGGGGTTGTCGCCCAGGTCGCCACCCACTTTCAGGGCGCCGCCCAGCAACAGGGCCGCCAGGAGCACGCCAAACAGCTTGCGGAATACGGACATGAACTTACTCGGCTGCATTTTTAAAGGGTTCCACGGCAGTATAAAGGAAACCGCCGCCTGGAACAGGGTCGCCCATCGGGCCGGGCCGGGGCAAGCGCGCTTGGATAGGCAAACGCGCTGTTGATCGACATACTGAGCGCTTTGCGAACGTCATGAGGCCCCCGTGCATCGTCTTTTTACCGCTTTTTTTCTGATCGGGATACTCGGCGCCCTGGTGCAACTGCTGGGCGGCGACCTGCAAGCGCCGGCCCGGGTGGTCTCGGCGCTTTGGGAAGCGGCCGACCTGGCGGTGGAGGTGAGCCTCGGGCTGATCGGGGTGTTGGCCCTGTGGAGCGGCCTGTTCCGGCTGGCCGAGCAAAGCCGCCTGGCGGATCGCATGGCGGCCGGCGTACGTCCGGTGCTGGCCCGCCTGATGCCGTCGCTGCGTCGCGACCCGGCCGCGGGCGCCGGGGTCTCCATGAATCTGGCCGCCAACATGCTCGGCCTGGACAATGCCGCCACGCCGCTGGGTCTGAAGGCGATGGAATCTCTCCAGGCACACAATCCGGAACCGCGCCGGGCCACCGACAGCCAGATCATGTTTCTGGTGCTGAATACCTCGTCGGTTACCCTGGTGCCGGTGACGGTGCTGCTTTACCGCGCCCAGCAGGGCGCCGCCGATCCGGCGGCGGTGTACCTGCCGATGCTGATGGCCACGACCTTTTCCACCTTTGTCGGCGTGATATTCACCGCCCGGCTGCAGCGCATCCCCCTGCGTGACCCGCTGCTGATCGCGGTGGCGCTGGGCTGGCTGGCGCTGCTGTCGCTCTTGGCACTGGGCGTTTACCTGGCGCCGCCGGATCTGGGCAATACCCTGTCGGGCCTGTTTGGCAACGGCCTTCTTCTGGCGGTGATCGGGCTGTTCTTCTTCGCCGCCTGGCGTGCCCGCATCGACAGCTACGACTGTTTCGTGGAAGGCGCCAAGGAAGGCTTCACCCTGGCGGTCAAACTGATTCCCTATCTCGTCGCCATGCTCGCCGCCATCGCCATGCTGCGGGCCAGCGGCGTCCTTGAGGCGGTGCTTTCCGCGATCCGTCTCGGCGCCGCCGCCCTGGGCTGGGACACCCGCTTCGTGGACGCGCTGCCGGTGGCTTTCCTGAAGCCCCTGAGCGGTTCCGGTGCCCGCGCCGCCATGCTCGACGTGATGCAGACCCACGGGGTGGATTCCCTGGCCGGACGCATGGCGGCGGTGATGCAGGGCTCCACCGAGACCACCTTTTATGTTCTGGCGGTTTACTTCGGCAGTGTGGGCATTCGCGACATGCGCTACGCGTTGTGGTGCGGCCTGGCCGCCGACGGCGCCGGTCTGGTGGCGGCGATCCTCTTGAGCTACGTTTTCTTCGGTTAGACAGATCCTGTGGGAGCGGGCCCCGCTCCTACAATCTCGCGGAAAGTGAGGTTCAGCCGGGCGTCCTGTACCCGCCGGCGGCGGGGCAGGGCATGCTCGAAGTGAGTCTGCACCTGCGGTGACATCACCAGCAGGCTATCGTGTTCCAGCGGGATCACCCGGCTTTGGCGACCGCTGCCGTAGGGTCGGAACGCGAAGTCGCGCGCGGCGCCCAGGTTATAGGACAGCACCCAAGGACGCGCACCCAGCTCCGGCTCGTTGTCCCGATGCCAGCCCATGCTGTCGTCGCCGTCGCGGTAAAGATTCGCCAGGGCCCCGTTGGGCGTCCGGCCGGTGAGTTCGAGGATCCGGCGCCGCAGCGCGTCCAGCGCCGGTGGCCAGCCCCGGCCCTCGTGGGTGAGCCCTGAATATCGATAAGTGACGCCTCGGTCCGCCACCCAGCAGGTAAGCCGGGGCACCGGGTGCTCGCGGCCGAACACCCTCACCCTGGGTTGTTCCCAGGGTAATTGGTTACAAAGCGTGTGAAGTAAGGGCGTGGCCGCGTCACCGAGAACCGCCGGAATCAGCCACAGCCGCGCGCCGTGACCCAGCTCGCCGGGCGTCGTGTGTTCGTTCAGCCGTGTTATCGTGGAGTTGACAGTAACCATGCGCTGCTCTATCTAAGCCGGGTTGAGGCCTGACCCCGGCCCTATTGTTCGCGAGGAGCTTAGCATGCTGCACGTTTACGACATTGAAAGAGGAGTGCTCCGCGAAAGGGATGTGGCCGAGCTCACCCCGGGCACCTCCGACGCGGCCAGTTGGATTGATCTGGTCGACGCGTCCGACGAAGAACGCCAGCAGCTCCAGCATCTTTTCCGTCAGAACCTGCCCGCGTCCGACGACGTGGAGGAAATCGAAGCCTCGGCCCGCTTTTTCCACGACGAATACGGCCTGCACGTGCACTCTCTGTTCGTCTATCAGGCCGAGGGGCGTCACCGTACCTCGACGGTGGCCTTCGTGCTGCAGCCGGGCCGGCTTCTGACATTCCGCGACTCAAGGCTGCCGGATTTCCGCTTGATGCGCCTGCGCGTGCGCCGTGGCTGGGTGCAGGCCCAGGCACCGCTGGATATTCTGCTCAGCATTCTCGAGCAGAAAGTGGAAAACATGGCCGACAGCCTGGAAGACATCCACCGCAACCTGGAGGAAGTCAGCTATCTGGTCCTGGAAGACGAGGAAGCGGAACTGGAGGACGGTATCGAAAAGCTCGCCCATCTGGAAGACAGCAACGGTAAGATCCGGCTTTGTCTGATGGACACTCAACGCTCGATCTCCTTTATCCAGCGCTACGTGCGCACGGACAAGGACCGGCGGCGTACCTGCTCCGAGATCCAGCACGACCTGGACACCCTGATGTCCCACGCCACCTTCTTGTTCGAAAAAATCAACTTCCTGATGGATTCCACCCAGGGCTTCATCAATATCGAACAGAACCAGATCATCAAGATCTTCTCGATCGCGGCGGTGGTGTTCCTGCCACCCACCATGATCGCCAGCATCTACGGCATGAACTTCGAAGTGATGCCGGAGCTGGAATGGGCGTTCGGCTACCCGGCGGTGCTCGGTCTGATGGTGCTGTCCGGCATCGCCCCGTACTGGTACTTCAAACGCAAGGGATGGCTCTGAAGAGCAGTTGATGGTGAATAGTTAACAGTTAATAGTTGCGCGGGCGAGGCCCGCGTAAACGGCGGGGCCGTGCCCGCGCTGCTATTTCGCGGGCACGGCCATGCCGATCAAAGGAGATTCGGGGCGCGTCTTTTAGCTATTAACTATTCACTGTTAACCATTAACTGCAGTTTCAGACTGCCCATTTGCCGCCGGCGTGGCTGACGCGGCCTTCGTCGCGGAGCTTGATCAGATGGGCTTCCAGGGACAGGCAGGCAACGCCGTGCAGAAAGGCGGGGACGTCTTCGTAGACGCGGGTGACCAGTTCTTGCACGGTGATCGGGTCGGCGTCCAGCGCGTCGACGACCTTGCGCTCGCGCTCGCGGCGGTGGGCGAGGGTTTTGTCCACGGTGGCCATGGGGTCGTCGATCACGTCGCCGTGACCGGGGGCCATCAGGTCGATGCGGTAGTCGCGCAGCAGGGCCAGGGATTCCATGTACGCGGCCATGGAGCCGGAGGGCGGGGCGATCACCACGGTGGAGCCTTGAATCAGATGGTCGCCGGTGAACAAGAGCTTCTCTTCCACCATCAAATAGCACAGATGATTGCCGACGTGCCCGGGCGTGGCGATCACTTCCAATTCGATGCCGCCGCAGTCAATCCGCTCACCGTGACGCAGGCGCCGCTCCGGAGCCCAGGTCTCGTCCTGCAGGCCGTCGTCGGGCACATCGGGGCCGAGCAGGCGCGCGCCGCTGGCCTCGGCCAGCTCACGGGCGCCCGGGGAGTGGTCGCGGTGGGTGTGAGTCACCAGAATCTGCTCGATCGGGCGGCCGATCTTTTCCGCCGCGTGCAGCAGCGCCTGGGTGTGTTCGTGGTCCACCGGTCCCGGATCGATGACCGTGAGAGCGCGATCACCGACCAGGTAAGAGTTGGTGCCGGGCCCGGTCATCATTCCCGGGTTCCGGCCCAGTACCCGCCAGGCATTGGGTGCGATTGGGGCAGGGTGGCCAGGAATGAGCGCTGCCATTATCTCTCCTACAGCCGTTGCTGTGCTTCGAGGAGCCGGCATTGTGACCATTTAGTCGACGATTGCCTAGTGGTCCGTGCGGTTATCAGCGGTCGTAGGCTTCCACGCGCAGCACGCGGGCCCGCCAGCGTTCCGCCTGAATCTCCCGGTCGGGCTTCGGCACGGACAGATTCAGCGGGTAACGGCCACCGGCGGGAATGTGCATGGACAGCGTCAACCGCTCGCCATACAGCACGTCACAGGCTTTCGCGGGCGGGCAGCTGAGCGCCTCCGCCATGATTTCGGTGCGCGCCACCGCGTTCTCGCCGCGATTAATGATTTCACCGCGCAGTCGGAAAGTCGTTTCGGTCTGGTGCACGCTGGTGATGCTGGTTTCGACGGTTTCCGGGTCGGTGGGGACACGGCGCTCCTGATCCGTGAACAACATCGCGCCGAGGAAAACAGCGCCAGCCACCGCCACACCGGCGAGGACCAGATAAAAAGGTTTGCGGCCGGCTTGCCAACTGCCCCAGAGCAGCACGACAACGGCGACGGTCACGGTTAGAACCAACAAAAAACGCATCGGTCTGGATCACTCCCCGGTCTGGAAGACGTTACCATAGCATCTCGCCAAGAGGGCGATAGTATAAAGCCTGTTTCTTCTCTCGACGGTGTTCTTATAATCGGGCCTGCATCTTGTAAAGGAGAACCGCATGTTGATCGTGGTATCGCCGGCCAAAACGCTGGATTACGAGTCGCCGCTGCCGTCGCTGCGCGCCACCCGGCCGCGCCTGCTTGAAGACAGCGCCGAACTGGTGGAGCGTGCCCGCAAGCTGTCGCCGGCGGATCTGGCCAGCCTGATGAAGGTCAGCGACAAGATCGCCCACCTGAACGTGGAACGGTTCGCCCAGTGGTCCCGGCCGTTCGACAAGGACAATGCCCGCCCGGCGGTGTTCGCCTTCAAGGGCGATGTGTACACCGGTCTGGATGTGAGCCGCTTCGACGGCGACGATCTGAAAGCGGCGCAGAGCCGCCTGCGCATTCTCAGCGGCCTGTACGGCGTGCTGCGCCCCCTGGATCTGATGCAGCCCTACCGGCTGGAAATGGGCACCCGCCTGGACAACGACAGGGGTAAGGATTTGTACCAGTTCTGGGGCGACATTATCACCCACCAGCTGAAAAAGGATATGAAGGCGGCCGGCACCGAGGTGCTGGTCAACCTGGCGTCCAACGAATACTTCAAATCGGTGCGCGCCAAAGAGCTGCCCGGCCCGGTGATCGAGCCGGTATTTCAGGACGAGAAAAACGGTAAGTACAAAGTGATCAGCTTTTACGCGAAAAAAGCACGCGGGCTGATGGCCGCCTGGATTCTGCAAGAGGGGATCGAAACGCCGGCGCAGTTGAACAGGTTCCGCGTCGCCGGCTATCGCTACGACAAGGCGGCTTCCACCGATACCAAACCGGTATTCCGGCGCGCGGAAGGGGCCGCTTGAGGCTCCCCGGCGGCGCGCCGCCGGCGACTACAGCCAGTCGGATTCGAAATCGTCCGGTTTAACCACCATCACGTCGCAGCCGGCCCGCGTCAGAAGACCTTCCGCCGTGGCCCCCAGCAGCATGCGTTCCAGCGGATTGCGGCGCACCGTGCCCGCCACCAGGCAGTCGCTGCCCTGTTCCTCGCAGTAACCGGCCAGGGTTCGTGACACCGGCCCCTCGAGCAGGGTGGTCCGGGCCTTGTCCAGGGCGTGTCGCTGGGCGAAGGCGTCCAGCGCCTTCTGATGGTAGTCACGGATATTGGCGGCGCTGGCCGCGTATTCCGGCAGCGCTTCGCCGGCCACCAGCAGCAGCGTCTCGTCCGGATGTTCCAGGACGTGCACCGCTTCCAGATCGCCGTGCACCTGCTCGCACCAATAGCCGGCGGCGTCGATCACTCTGTCGTCCAGCCCGCCTTCCTGCTCCTCCGGCTCCACCGCGGCGGTGAAACGCGGCGTATCGCTCCAGGGATCGGAATGCACGCACAGAACCGCCCCCGGAGCATGACGAATCAGCAGCCAGTCGCGGGGCGTGAATAAATGCCGTCGTAACCGGCCCTCTTCACTGGTATGCACCACGGAAAGGGCGGGGCGGCAGTCCCGTACCGCGTCCCGCAATGCCTGTTCGCTGTCGCGGCAGGCGACGATGCGTTTTTCCACCTGGTGGTCGCCGCACAAGGCGTCGATGCGCTTCTCCCAGGCTTTGTGAATCTGCTTCTCCGCCGCCCGCCGACGTTCCTCGTCCAGGCCCACCGCCCGGCGCATGGCGGCCGAATCACTGTTGACCATCACCGTTACCGGCAGGCCGGCGGCGCGCCCCAGCTTCAGGCCTTTGCTCAAGGCCGGCTGCGGCGCTTTCAAATCACGGTCGAGAAAAACCAGGATACCGTTACCGTTCATTGTATTGGTCATGCTCCGGCCTCCACACCCAGACGGCCACCGCCACAAAGTGTCTCCCGGTCGAGAATTTCCACCTCGCGGCCGTCGACCCACAGGGTTTTCTGCTGCTGAAAACGGGTAAAAATCCGGCTTACGGTTTCCACCGCCAAGCCCAGATAGTTGGCGATGTCGTAACGGGACATGGGCAAGCGGAAACGCTTGGCACTCAAGCCCCGGCGCTGTTGACGGGCGGCCAGGGATAACAGCAACGAGGCCACCCGGTCGTCCGCGCTCTTTTTACTCAACAGCATGTGGAGCTCGCGGTCGGCGCGAATCTCGTTGCTCATCAGGCCGAAGAAGTGATGCTGAAGAGAGGGGATGCGCTGCGACAGATCCTCGAGGCGGTGGAAGGGAATCTCGCAGACAGTGGCGGTTTCCAGAGCCTTGGCGTTGCTCAGATGCCGGGCGGTGCTGATACCGTCCATGCCGACGATCTCGCCGGGCAAATAGAAGCCGGTCACCTGTTCCTCGCCGTCGTCGGACACCGCGTAAGTCTTGAGCGCACCGGAGCGCACCGCGTACACGGCATGGAAATCGTCGGCGGCACGGAACAGATGCTCGCCCCGTTTCAGCGGGCGGCCGCGTTGCATGATGCGATCAAGCTCTTCCAACTGATCCGGCGCCACCGCCAGCGGCAGACAGATCGGGCTCAGGCTGCATTGGTTGCAGGATACACTGCGTGTCATGATCCCCCCTTCAGGCGGACTGCGGAGCAAGGAGACGGCTTGGTTCATTATAGGGCCTATCAAATTTATTAGATAATCCGGCTGAAACGCTCGCCGGCAGCCGGGTCACGGTGATTGTCGAAGGGCATCACCAGCGCCCGGGCGACCAGCCGGCCCGCGTCCGTGATCACCAGGGCACTGTCCTGCATGGCCACCAAACCCTGCTTTTCGAACTCCGCCAGCCGTGGCAGCACATCGTTGAAATAATCAACGAAATCAACCCCCCATACCTCTCGGAATTCGGCCAGGTCCAGGCGCAACTGGCAGAGAAAGGCCAGGATCACCCAGCGACGCAGGCGGTCGTCTCGGTTAAGCGCATAGCCGCGCTCCAGGGGCCAGTCGCCCTTGGCGACGCTGTCCTGCCAGTCTTCGATACGTTTGGGCGCCTGCGCGTAGAGATCGTGCAGATCACTGATGGCGCTTACGCCGAAGCCGATCAGGTCGGCATCGCCGTGCAGGGTGTAGCCCTGGAAGTTGCGGTGCAGGGTGCCTTCGCGGCGGGCGCGGGCCAGGTCGTCACCGGGCAGGGCGAAATGGTCCATGCCGATCAGCTCGTAGCCGGCCTGCTGCAGCATTTCGCCGGCGCGCACCAGCATCGCCAGCTTCTCTTCCGGGCTGGGCAGTGTACGCTCCGGTATCTGACGCTGAATTTTGAAACGCGCCGGCAAATGGGCGTAGTTGTACAGGGAAATACGCTCCGGACGCAGGGTGATCAACGACGCCAGCGAGTGGGCCAGACTGGTTTCGCTCTGCCAGGGCAGGCCGTAAATCAGATCCGCGTTGATGGAATGAAAATCAAAAGCGCGGGCCTCTTCGAACACCCGGCGGATCATCGCCACCGGTTGCACCCGGTTCACCGCCTGCTGCACCCGGGGGTCCAGGTCCTGAACACCCAGACTCAGGCGATTAAAGCCCAGTCCGCGCAGCAGCCCAAGACGCGCGCGGTCGACGGTGCGCGGGTCGATCTCGATGGCATAGTCGCCCCGGTCGTCCTCGAGCAGATGGAAATAGCGGGCCAGTTCGTACACCAGCTCGGTGATCTGGGCGTCGCTGAGAAAGGTCGGCGTGCCGCCGCCCCAGTGCATTTGCACCACCGGCCGTTGCCGGTCGATCAGCGCGGCCTTCTGGCGGATTTCGCGCTTCAGGTGCGCGATGTAGGGCAGGGCCCGGTCGCGATTCGCGGTGATAACCCGGTTGCAGGCGCAGTAATAGCAAACCGACGCACAGAACGGGATATGGCAGTAGAGAGACAGATTGCGGTGGGCGCGGTTACCGGCCGCCACGGATCCCCGCACGTCGCCGGCATTCACCTCTTCATGAAACCGGGTGGCCGCCGGATAGGACGTATAGCGCGCGCCGGGGCCGCCATATTGGCGAATCAGGTCCGGGTTCCAAACGGTCATCGGGCTGCTCCAAGAATAGACGGGGCTATCGTCTCAGTCTTGCCGCCCGGAACTCTTGATATGGATCAATTCCCGGTGCGATTCACGCCAGCCCGCAGAATACCGCCCAGCGGTGCAGGGCCTCCGGTGTCACCCCCTGAAACAGGAAAACGCCGCCCAGCAGCAGGCTCAATGCGGCGGCCAGACGGCGCCCCCGGAAGCCCTGGAGCCGTCGCATCTGACCGCCCAGCACGCCGCCGGCCGCCACCGGGGCCAGGGTCAACCCTCCGAACAGCGCCATGATCAACAGCCCGCCGACCACGCTGGCGCTACTGGCGGCGAGCAGCAGCGCGGAGTAGACCAGCCCACAGGGCAGCAGGCCCCACAGGGCGCCCACCAGCAAGGCCTTGGCCGGATGGTCCACCGGCAACAAGCGTCGTACCAGCGGCTGGACACCTCGCCAGATTACCGCTCCGGGCCGTTCCAGTCGGCGCAGCAGACGTCCACCGCTGAGGAAATGCAGCGACAGGAGCAACATCAGGACGGCGGAAAACAGCGCCGGCCAGGCCGGGCCTTGCCAGGGCAAAACACGCAGCAGCCGGTTGCCGATGCCGCCGGCCGTGGCGCCCAACACCGTATAGCCACCGATGCGGCCGAGGCCGAAGAGAACCTGCCAGCCCCAAAGACGAACACCGACCCGCCGGGAGGCGGGCACGGTAAAGGTGAGGGCGGTGCCGATGCCGCCGCACATCGCCACGCAGTGCGCGGCGCCCGCCAGTGCGAGCAGCGCGGCGGCGGTCAATTGCGGCAGCATGACTTCAATCACGGTCGCGGTCCTCGAACACCACGCGCCAGGCCTGGTGCTCCAAGTCCTCGAATTGCCCCCGGTTAATCGCCCAGAACAGCGCCCACAACGCCAGGCCGAGGAACACCAGCGCCAGCGGTATCAGGAGGATAATGATTGCCATCTGGCGATCCTCGATGCGTTGACGGTAACCAGCAGCGAGCTGGCAGACATGCCCAAGGCGGCGGCCCAGGGTGGGACCAGGCCTGCCATGGCCAGGGGGATGGCGGTCAGGTTGTAAGCCAGCGCCCAGGCCAGATTCTGACGGATACCACGACGGACCCGCCGCGCCAGGGCGGGCAGCGAGGCCAACGGCGCGAGGCCCGGCTTGAGCAGGTAAAGGCCGGCCGCTTTACGAGCCAGGGTGCTGGCATCCGCGGTGGCCACCGACACCGACGCCGCCAGCAGGGCCGGAGCGTCATTGATGCCGTCGCCGACCATCATCTGGGGACCTTCTCGGGCCGCCAGGCACTCCAGCCAGGTCTTTTTTTGCTCCGGGGTTTGACGGGCCCGCCAGTCATCCAGTCTCAGGGTGGCGGCCAGCTCGGAGACCGCGCCTTCACCGTCGCCGCTGGCGAGCCGCCGGCGCCAACCCTCCGCGCCCAGCGCTCGCGTCACCGCGAGGGCTTCGGGACGCGGCTCATCGCTGAGCCAAAGGCGTAGACGTGGTCGATCCCCCTCATGCAGGAGCAAGCGTGTGGCGTCGCGCGTGGCCGCGCGCTCCGGGTCCTCGAAGGGGTCCGGCCCGATCCGCCAGAGCACGCCGTGGCGGCGCCCGCGCGCGCCTTGGTGCAGGACCTCCGATCCCTGTAGCGCCGGGTCGGGGGTGTAGGCCTGGAAGGCGCGAGCCAGAGGATGCGGGTGGTGACGCTCCAGGGCGGCGGCGATTGAGAGCAATTCGGCATCGCTGTAGCCGCCGTCGCTCAAGCGCTTGTGCCGGATCACCCGGAAGCGGCCGCTGGTGAGCGTGCCGGTCTTGTCGAAGAGCACGCCCCGCAGTCCGGTCACGGCGAGCAACTGCCCCGGGGACGCCACCAGGATGCCGTGACGAAGCGCCGCGCTCAGGCCGCCGGAAACGCTGAGAGGCACGGCCAGGGCCAGGGCGCAGGGGCAGGTGACCACCAGCACCGACAGGGCGTGTTCAAACGCCAGTGCCGGCCCGGCGGGCGCGTGCAGACCGAAAGTGATCGCCGCCAGGAGCATCACCGCCACCGTGAACAACGGCGCCACCCTTCGCCAATCGCGCAGCATTGGTGGTACCTCCGAGCGCGCGCGGGCTACCTGATCGGCGATCCGCGCGACGAGGCTGTCCGCCGCCGGGGCGGTGGCCCGCACCAACAGCGAGCCTTGCAACAGGCTCCCGCCTGCCTGAACGGTGTCGCCGGGAGCCCGGGGACAAGGCAGTGGTTCACCGGTAAGCGCGGCCTCCGCGACCTGCCCGTGGCCTTCGACGATCACCGCGTCCACCGGAAACACCTCCCCTTGCCCCAGACGCAGCATATCGCCGGCCTGAACCCGCCGGCTGGAAACCCAGTGCTCCCCGTCGTCGGCTAGACGGCGAACCAGCAGCGGCAGGGCATCTTTAAGCTGCTGCCAGGCGGCGCCCACCCGGTGTCGCTGGCGCTGCTCCAGCCAGCGGCTCAGCAGCAGAAAGAAGACGAACATAGCCGCCGAATCGAAATATACGTGCTCGCCACCCAGCGCCATATTCGCCAGGGAGCCGCCCCAGGCCAGTATCAACGCCAGCGCCACCGGCAGGTCCATGCCCGGGCTGCCGGCGCGCAGACCCCGCCATGCGCCCTGGAAGAAGGGCCAGCCGGCGTAGAACACCACCGGCGTGGCGATCAGCAATCCCACCAGCCGAAACAACCACAGGTAGACCTGATCGCCGCCGTCAAAGGCCCCCAAATACAGGGCGGCGGAATACATCATCGCCTGCATGGCGCCGATACCCGCCAGCGCCAGGCGACCGAGCAGGCGGCGCTGCTCCCGGCGAAGACGCTCGCGCCCCCGAGGGTCGCCTGGCAAGCTCACGCCGTAGCCCAGCTGATACAGGCGTTCCGCCACGGCGGCGGGCACCTCCGGGCGACGGTATACCAGCGTCAGCTCCATGGCCGACAGATCGGTGCCCACCGATTCGACGCCGGGGATATCGGCGGTGGATTTCTCAATCAACCAGCAGCAGGCGGCGCAGGTCAGGCCGGACAGTGACAGCGTCAGCCGCCGTCCTTCCGGCGTGACACTTTCGTATTCCGCGAGTAATTCCGGTATTCGAAAAGGCGCCAGCTGGCGCTCCTTTTCCTCCGCATCGTCAACGCGCGGCGAGCGCGCTGTGTCGGTTCGCAGGCGGTAGTAATGGTCCAGACCGAGTTCATGGACCAGCGCCATGGCGCCGGCGCAACCCGGGCAGCAGGCCGGCAGGCGGTGGCTGCCCTGCTGGATGTAAAGCGCCGGCGCCGCCGGTTCGCCGCAGTGGGCGCAGGCCGAGGTCATCCGCGCGCCGCCCCGGTGCCAATCTGGACACGCCGGGCGCCAAGATTCAGCCGCTGGCTCAACCGCCAGTGACCGTCCGGTGGGGTCACGGTCAGCGTCCAGTCACCGCTTTCCGGAATCCCGTCCAACGGACCGTAGTGGCCCTCGCCACGGTGGTGGAGCCGCAGTTGCCGGTCGCGCTCGGCGAACACCGGGTGGCGCAGCGTCACGTCCAACCGGTCCGGCCAGGGCAGGGTCATGTCACTGCGCAAATGGACGCCCCGGGCCCGGTCGATCTCCAGCCGTAAACCGAGAAATTGCGCGCGGCGTTCCTCTTCCAGCGACCGGTTTATCGCTTTGCCGTCCTGGTACCAGTGATCGGCGACCGTGGCGTCGGCGTGGGTGATGGCGATCGCCAGGGTGGTCAGGCCGCCGATCACCGATGCGGCCGGCAGAGCGATCACCAGCCATACCAGTCCGTGGCGGTACCAGGGCCGCGCGGTGTCAGGGTGCGATGAAGCGTGCTTCATGGGTGGCCTCCATAGTGGCGGGGGGCTCGCTGCTGACCCGGAAGCGAACCGTGGCGGACTGGACTTCGCCGGCGTAGAGATCCCCGCTGACGGTGACCGGCAGACTGCGGTGCTCGCCGCCGGCCAGCCGCAGGTCCGGGTTACCCTGTACCAGCGTGAGGCCGGCCGGACCTTCAAGAGTCAGCCGGTAGCGGTGGGGTTGTTGATCCTTATTGAGAATCTCCAGGCGGTAGCTGTTCTCGATGCGTCCGTCGGCGGTGAGCCGGTAGAGCTGGTTACGATCGCGCAGCACGTCTACTTGCAGCGGCACCCGCTGGATCAGTCCGGCGGTGAACCACGCCATCATCAGCACCATGACCAGCCCATAGCCGATCAGACGTGGCCGCAGCACCCGTCCGCGCCGACCGTCCAGGAGGTTCTCCGTGGTGTAATCGATCAGCCCGCGCGGCCGTCCGACGCGGGCCATTACCTGGTCACAGACATCCACGCAGGCGGCGCAGGTGATGCACTCGTACTGCAGCCCGTCGCGGATATCGATGCCGGTGGGGCAGACCTGGACGCACAGCCCGCAATCCACGCAATCGCCGGCCGGTTCGTCCGCCGCGGGTTTCCGCGCGCCGCGCCGGCGCGGTTCACCCCGGGCCCGGTCGTAGGAGACCACCAGGGTGTCCCGGTCGAACATGACGCTTTGAAAACGGGCGTAGGGGCACATATAAAGGCACACCTGCTCGCGCATGAAACCGGCGTTGCCGTAAGTGGCGACAGTGAAAAAGCCCGCCCAGAACAGCGTCCAACCGGCCACTTCGCCGTGGATCAAGGCCGGCAAGAGCTCGCGGACGGGAGTGAAATAGCCGACGAAGGTGACGCCGGTGGCCAGCGCCAGCAACAGCCACAGACCGTGTTTAAGGCCGCGCCGCAGCAGTTTTTCCATGCTCCAGGGCGCGCGATCCCATTTCAGACGCTGGTGACGGTCGCCTTCGCAGTGCTGTTCGATGGCCATGAAAAGCCGGGTCCAGGCGGTTTGCGGGCACACGTACCCGCAGTAGACCCGCCCGGCGAACACGGTGACGAAGAACAGCCCCAATGCCGCGATGATCAAGGCCCAGGCCAGGAACAAAAAATCCTGTGGCCAGAAGGTGATGCCGAAGATATGAAAACGACGCTCCGGCAAGTCGAACAGAATGGCCTGGCGGTCGTTCCAGGTCAGCCAGGGCAACACCAGGTACAAAGCCACCACCAGGCGCACGCTGGTATCGCGCAGGCGTTGATAGTGGCCTTTCACATCCTTGATCTGAATGCGCCGGCGCTTGGCGTACAGCCCTGAGCCGCCGTCGGGGCTGAGATCCCGGCTGGGGATGCGTCCTGAATTCATTGTCGTGACAGTCCGTAGACATAGGCGGCCAACACATGCAGGCGTTCTTCGGTGAGTACCGAATCATGGGACGGCATCCGCCCGGCGCGGCCTTCCCGAATGGTCGTTTCGATGTCCTCAAGCCTTGCCCCGTGCAGCCAGATGCCGTCGGTCAGATTGGGCGCGCCCAGGGCCTGGTTGCCGCGCGCGTCCCGGCCGTGGCAGGCGGCGCATACCGCGAAACGCGGCTCGGCGCGGGCCACCGATGCGGCGACCTCGGGCTGCTCGGTCATCGACGGACGGCTCAGGCTCTGTACGTACAAGGCCATGTCGCGCACCGCCTGGTCGGTGCCGCCGACGGCGGCGGCCATCGGCGGCATCTGGCCGTGGCGGCCGTCGCGGATGCTGCCGAGGATGGCATCGGCGCTGCCGCCATAAAGCCAGTCGTCGTCGGTCAGGTTCGGATAACCCTTGGCGCCACGGGCGTCCGAGCCGTGACACAACGCGCAGTTGTTGGCGAAAAGGCGGCCGCCCACGTCACGGGTTTCGGGGTAGGCGTGTAATTCCTCGATGGGCACCTTGGCGAACTGCTCGAACAGCGGCGCGGTCTGTTTTTCCACCCAAGCCACTTCCTCCTGCCACTGCTCCACGCTGCTCCAGTTGAGCAGCCCGCCGAAACGGCCCAGGCCCGGGTAGAGCACCAGATACACCACCGAAAACAGCAGCGTCAGCACGAACAGATGGAGCCACCAGCGGGGTAACGGCTGATTTCGCTCCTGGATGCCGTCGAAGCTGTGTCCGGTGGTCTCGCTACGGGCTTCTTCCGGCGTCATGCGCAGATTGGCGAACAACAGCACCGCGCAGCCGACCAGATTGAGTACCACGATGGCGATGATGTAAAAGCTCCAGAAGTCGCTCATGGGCGGTCTCCTCGCGGGTCCTGGCGTTCGTTATCGTCACTGCGAAGGGGGATCTCCCCGAGTTTCTGGTAGTCGCGTTTGCGACCGGGCCGGTATACCCAGGCGACCAGAGCGATAAAAGCGACAAAGAAGATCACGGTGATTACGGCGTGGTAGTTCATGGGCGTTGCTCCCGCCGTGCCTCGCCGAGAGACAGCAGGTAGGCCACCAGCGCGTCTTCCTCCGTGGCCTCCGCCCATTCGCCATTGACCTTGGCCATCTGCGCTTCGATGTCCTGGTCGCTGTAAGGCACGCCGAACTGGCGCTGGAACACCGTCAGCGTGCGCGCCATGGTCGACCAGTCGACGGAGGTGTGCCGCAGCCAGGGGTAGGCGGGCATGTTGGACTCGGGCACCAGCGCGCGAGGATCGCGCAGATGCTCGCGGTGCCATTGTTCGGTAATCGGCCGCAAACCGACCCGGTCCAAATCGGGCCCGGTGCGTTTCGACCCCCACAGGAAGGGGTGCTCCCAGACGTCTTCGCCGGCCACGGTGTAGTCACCGAAACGTTCGGTTTCCGCGCGCAGCGGCCGCACCATCTGCGTATGACAGACGTGGCAGCCTTCACGTATGTAGACGTCGCGGCCGGCCATTTCCAGGGCGGAGTAGGGCCGCAGGGTGGAGATCGGCGCGGTGGTGGCTTTCTGCCAGAACAGCGGCACGATTTCCGCCAGCCCGCCGAAGCTCACCGCCACCAGGATCAGAACGATCATCAGACCGATATTCTTTTCGATAACCGCGTGATGATTGGCCATGATTACGCCGCCTCCCGGAGCACATTAAGGTCGCCGTTGTCATCGTGGTGGCCGCGCACCGTGCGCCACACGTTCACCGCCATCAGCAGCGTGCCGGCGAGAAAAATGATGCCGCCCAGCAACCGCACCACGTAGAAAGGCTGGCGTTCGGAGAGCTCCTGGATGAAGTTGTAGGTGAGGGTGCCGTCGTCGTTGACCGCCCGCCACATCAGGCCCTGCATGATCCCGGACACCCACATGGCGGCGATGTAGAGCACCGTGCCGATGGTGGAAAGCCAGAAGTGCACGTTGATCCAGCTCACCGAGAACATCCGGCGGCGATCAAACAACCGCGGCGTCATCACATAAACAGCGCCGAAGGTGATCATCGCCACCCAGCCGAGCGCGCCGGAGTGCACGTGCCCGATGGTCCAGTCGGTGTTGTGGCTGAGCGCGTTGACGGTCTTGATCGACATCATCGGGCCTTCGAAGGTGCTCATGCCGTAGAACGACAGCGCGACGATCAAGAAGCGGATGATCGGGTCGGTGCGCAGCTTGTGCCAGGCGCCGGAGAGCGTCATCACCCCGTTGATCATGCCGCCCCAGCTGGGCGCCAGCAGCACGATGGAAAACACCATGCCCACGGATTGCGCCCAGTCCGGCAGGCTGGAGTAATGCAAATGGTGGGGGCCGGCCCACATGTACACGGCGATCAGCGCCCAGAAGTGCACGATCGACAACCGGTAGGAATAGATCGGGCGCTGCGCCTGGACGGGCACGTAGTAGTACATCATGCCGAGGAAGCCGGCGGTCAGGAAAAAGCCCACCGCGTTATGGCCGTACCACCACTGCACCATGGCGTCGATGGCGCCGGCGTAGACGGAATAGGACTTGGTCAGCGAGACCGGGATCGCCGCGCTGTTGACGATGTGCAGCAGCGCGATGGTGATGATGAAGGCGCCATAGAACCAGTTGGCCACGTAGATATGGCTGGTGCGCCGGCGGGCGACGGTGGCGAAGAACACCACCGCGTAGGCCACCCAGACCACCGCCAGCAGGATGTCGATGGGCCACTCCAACTCGGCGTATTCCTTGGCGCTGGTGAATCCCAGCGGAAGACTGATCGCCGCCAGAACGATCACCGCCTGATAGCCCCAGAATACGAAGGCGGCCAGACGCGGAAACGCAAGGCGGGTTTCACAGGTCCGCTGCACCACATACAGCGAGGTGCCGATCAGTGCGCAACCGCCAAACGCGAAAATCACCGCGTTGGTGTGCAAAGGCCGCAGGCGGCCGAAGCTCAGCCAGGGCAGATTGAAATTAAGGGCGGGCCAGGCAAGCTGCGCGGCGATCCACACGCCGACCAGCATACCCACCACTCCCCAGATCACGGTGGCCACCGTGAATTGCCGCACCACGGTGTAGTGGTACGGCGTGCCGCTGCCATCTCGCATGATGTTTCCCTTCCGGTTTCAGGCGGCCGCCAAGGTAGCAGCCCGGAAGGGACGGTCTATTGACCTGGATCAAGGGGAGGCGGGGCGGCGCTCGGTGAGACGCAACACCGTGGCGGTGAGCGCGGGCAGGAAGGTGACGGTGACAATGGCGGTGCCGAGCAGACCGAACAGCACGATGGCGCCCACGCCACGGTACAGCTCGGTGCCTTCACCGGGGATCAGCACCAGCGGCGCCAGACCGCACACCGTGGTGATGGTGGTCATGGCGATCGGCCGAAGCCGCGAGCGCACCGCCTCGCTTACCGCTTCGGCCACCGGCAGGCCGTTGCGCCGGTTGGTCAGCGCCTCGTGCACGATCAGAATCGGATTATTGACCACCGTGCCCATGAGGATCAGAAAGCCGAGCATGGAAATCATATCGAACGGCTGGCTGAATCCGGGCAGCCCCAACAGCGGCATCAGGCCGCCAAGGCCATTCAAAAGGGCCAGACCCAGGATGCCACTGGCAATGCCTACCGGAATGGTGGTCATGATCAGCAACGGATAGCCCCAGTGGGTGAAGATCGCCACAAGCAGCAAATAGACCAGCAGGACCGCCACCACATAGTTGCCGCCGAGGGCTTCCTGCGTGGCCTGCAGTTGGTCGCTGGCGCCGGAGATGTCCACGTTGACCTCCGGCGGGATCTCGCCGGCCTCGCGCAGGGCACCGATCACATCGTTGCGCACCATCGCCACGCCGGTTTCCAGCGCCACGGAACGGGGCGGGATAATGTTCAGGGTCACGGTACGGCGTCCGTTCACCCGCCGCACGCTGCTGGTATCCACGGTTTCCACCAGCCGCGCCACCGACGACAGCGGCACGGTGGCACCCTGCGGGGTTTGCACCGGCAGTGAGGGCAGGGCGGCCAGGTCCGGATCGACGCCGGCGTTGCTGTAGGCGTAAATGTCGACCTTGTCGTCGCCGAGAAAGAACTCATCCATGAAGGCGCCGTCGGTCAACGCCGCCACGGTGAAACCGATATCGCCGGCGCCCATGCCCAGTTCGGCGGCTCTTTCCCAGTCGGGGCGGACTTCGAGAAGCGGCTGTGCCAGGGACAGACTGGCCGGTTGACTCTGAATACGCGGGTTGTCGAACACCGCTTCCGCGCGCCGGTAGGCGGTCTGCGCCACCTCGTAAAGCGTGGCCAGGTCGTTGCCGGAGATATCCAGATTGACGCTGCGGGTGCCGCCGTCGTTGCTGGAAATGATCGAGCCTCGGGCGGCGAACGCGCGCATGCCCGGATAACGTTCATAGTAGTCCGTGAGGGCGTCCATCAACGCTTCCATATGATCCGGATCCACCGGCTCGGCGATAATCCGCAGGCTCTGAGCCTCGATGGACAGATTCAGGTAGCGGATCGGCGGCGCCGGCAGTTCGCCGCGCTCCCAGGCGGCCGGGTCGGCGTCCACCAGCGGCAGAAAATGGGCCTGGACCTCTTTGCCGATTTCCACCATGGCGTTCAGGTTGTAGCCCGGCGGCGCGTTCATCGAGGCAAACGTCTTGGCTTCTTCGCCTTCGGGCAGGTACTCCGCCGGCGGGGTCAACAACACCAGCACCAGAGCCCCGCCGGCCACCGTGGTGACGATGGTGCCCAGGCGCCGGGGGGCGGTGGCGCTGAGCCAGTGGGAAAGACCGTGCAGGCGGCGCAGCCAGCCGCTGTCCTGGCCGCCGTGATCGAACACCGCGCGGAAATCGAGCCGCGCCGCCAGGGTGGGGATCACCGTCATCGCCACCAGCATGGAGATCAGAATCGACGCGGACACGGCGATGGCGATATCGGAATAGAGCTGCCCGGCTTCCTGGGCGATGAACACCACCGGCAGGAACACCAGCACCGTGGTCATGGTGGAGGCGAACACCGCCGGCCACACCTTGCGGATGCCTTCCACCGAGGCGCGGAACCGGTCCAGCCCCTTGCGCCGCTCGATCTCGATGCTCTCCAGCACCACGATGGAATTATCCAGCGTCATGCCGATGGCGAAGGCCACCCCGGCCAGGGAAATCACGTTAATGGTGCGCCCGGCCAGCAGCAGGCCGAGAAAAGCGGCGATGGTACAGATGGGAATGCCCACCACGCCCACGGCGGTGACCCGTACCGAGCGCAGGAACAGGAACATCACCAGGGTCGCGAAGGCCGCCCCGATGGCCAGATTGGTCCAGACATTCGCCACCGAGGCTTCCACGTAGCGCACATCGTCGGAAATCAGCGACATGCGCATGCCGGCGGGTTCCAGTACCTCTTGGTTGATCAGGTCCACCTGATCGAACATGGCGTACTTGATGTCGATCACGTTGGAGCCGGTTTCCCGGCGTACCGCCAGGCTGATCACCGGCTCGCCGTTAACGAACGACTCGGCGCGCACCGGGAAATGATCCAACTCCACGGTGGCCACATCGCGCAGGCGGATAACGCTGTCCTGACGACGCTCAAGGATCAGGTCCAGCAACTGCGGCACCTGATCGAAACGGCCGACGGTGCGCAGCAGGTAACGGCGTTTTCCGCTGTCCACCTCGCCGCCGGACACGTCCTGGTTACGGCTCAGCAGCGCCTGGCGCACCTGCATCACGGTAAAGCCGCGCTCCGCCAGCTTTTGCGGGTCCAACAGCACGCGGATCTGCCGTTCGGCGCCGCCGCGCAGCTCCACTTGCGAGACCCCGTTGACGCTTTCCATGCGGGTGCGGACATTGTCGTCGATAAAGTCCCGCATCATGTCCATGTCCAGGTCCTTGGGATTACCTTCCTGGGGCGAGACCCGGTAGTACATGAACGCATTGGCGGAAAACGACGTGGACAAAATGCGCGGCTGATCCACGTTGTCCGGGTAGGAGGGCACCTGGCTGAGCGCGTTATTGACCCGGATCAGGGTCTCGGTGATGTCCACCCCGAACGGAAATTCCAGCTCGATTTCCGCGTCGCCGCTGCGCGCGGTGGCGGTGAGCCGGCGCAGATTGGGAATATTGCGCAGGTATTCTTCCTGTTCGATCAGAATCTCTTTTTCCACATCCTGAGGCGTGGCGCCGGGCCAGCTGGTCTGGACCGTGATGGTGCGCACTTCCAGGTCGGGGATCATCTGGACCGGGATGCGCAGAGCGGCGAGCACGCCAAGAATGGTGATGATCAGCACCACCACGGTCATCAGGGTGCCGTTGCGTACAATCTTTTCAAACACGGCGAAACCTCATTCGGACACCCGCAGCTCGCGGCCGTCGGTAAGGCTTTCGTTGCCGCGCACCACCACCCGGTCGCCGGCGGACAACCCCTCCTTGACGGTCACCAGGTCGGCCAGCCCGTCGCCGATGCGGATACGCTGCTCCCGCGCCACCAGGCCACCGTCGCTTTCCTCCGCCAGCCACACGGACACCCGGCCGTCCGGGTAGCGCACCAGGGCATCGCGGGGCACCGCCAGGCTGGCCTCGTCGCCGCGCAGGAAGAGGGTAGCCCGCACCGACATGCCCGGCGTCAGCGCCGGCGGCGATTCCAGCCGCGCCCGCACCAGAAAAGTCCGGGCGCTGGGGTCGTTGACCGGCACGATGGCGGACACCGTCGCCGGATAGGCCGGCCCCGTGTCGCCGCCCAACCGCACTTCCAGGCGGTCTTCCTTGGACACCCGGGGGAAATACTCCTGCGGCACCGCCAGATCAGCCCGCAAATCCTCCAGGCTGACCAGTTCGAGCACCGGCGTACCCGGCGTCACCCACTCGCCGACTTCGGTCTGCTTCCGGCTGATGACACCGTCGAAAGGGGCTTTCAGTGAATGCCGGGCGAGCAGGGCGCTTTGCCGGCGTGCCTCGGCGCGGGCCCCGGCCAACGCCGAACGGGCCACCTCTACCTCGGATTCAAGGCCGCGTACCTGGGTGGCGGCGATGCTCTGGCGGGCCGCCAGGGTACTGGCTTCCTCCAGGCGCCGCTGGGCGTCCGCCAGGTTGGCTTCCGCCTCGGCCGCGGCGGCGCGAGCGCCTTCCAGGGCCAGGCGGTTGAGCTCCGAGTCCAGCTCCAACAGCACGTCGCCCTGTTCCATGCGATCCCCCAGATCCACGTTGAGCGTCGTGACCAGGCCCGACACCGAGGTAGAAAGGAGGGCGGCGCGCTTTGCCGTCAGGGTGCCGGTGAGCGGCAGGCGCTCCTCAAGCTGGCGGGATTCCACCGTCACCAGGGAGACCGGCTCACGGGCGGCCGCCGGTTCCAGTACCAGCAATGCCAACAGCCCGGTCAGCCCGAACCATAAACGCCGGGCCTCCCAAACACCGATAAAGCCCGCAGTGTCGCCATCACGCATCCGTACCGTTCCCCCTGATTTCAATGTAGTGACTAGCCCCGGGAGTGGACCATGATAAAGGACAATGATTCCCTTTATCAGTAAAGACGGGGCGCCCGTATTTGCGGAAGTGACGCTCCGTAGCCTAATGGCTCGTCATGAAAAGCCCGCGAAGGCGCCGGCGGGCCGTCTTAACCAAAGCAAGAATAAACTTTAAATATGAATGCTATCCCTCTGTTTTATATTGGTTTCAGGCCTAATGCTTCCACGTTAATCCTTACGCCTGGACAACCGGATCAAGCCGGGCCGTGGACTCGGCACGCTAATCGAAGAGCCACCAAAGAGAGCGGCTCTTGCGAGACCACTCGTCTGGACGCACCGAATCAATGACTACGTGTAATGTATACTTACGTTCGTTAGAAATTGCGTCAGAAGGGGGAGGCGATACCGGCGAGAAACCCTATAAAAATAGGGGTTACAGTGATTGCGACACGGTGGCAAATTCGTTCCAAGGCAGCTGTAACCTTGTCATTATCTTGCCTCTTTGCGCGCTCCAAATAGACGCACGCGAGGACGGTCTCAAGGGGCCAGCCGATCGCTTCCGCGACCGCTTGGCACCCGTCGTTATCCAGGGCCCGAAGACCCTGCATCAGCTTATAGACACGCTGGTGGGAGAAGCCCAATTCCTTCGCCAACCGATAATCGCTAACCGGCTGATACTCCGGTTTTTCCTTTGCTATCAATGACCTAGCCATTTCCAGCAAATCCTTCGAAGTCGGAAGCTCTTCGCTTTTGGCGTTCATGCACAGTTCCCAAAACGTGTCAACATGCAACCGCCAGTTTACCCCTCCGGCCAGGCGCACACCACATCATCCACTGAGTTGCACTCATCCCGATAGTTGCACAACACTTTCATCCAGCGGCGGCGCCTGGTGGGAACCCCCAGCAGTCCAGGAGCTGGCGCTACTCGCGGCGGCCCACCGGATCATGCAATGAGGGCACCGTTCGTTCTGGGTCGCCGCCCTAACACCAACTGCATGGGGTGAATCATGGACATGTGTTTAATCTCAGGGATCTCGACGCAAACGATCAGAGACACCCTGTGGCTTCGGCACCAGGAGTGCCTAAAGCGCGAAGAGAACGCCAAACAAAAGGGTTTCCCGCCGTCGATCATTGATCACTGGGGCGTGGAAGCGGACAAGGCCCGGATCGCCTTGGAAGAGATAAACGACAGCATGGAATAGCGAGGAAGGATCCCGCCGGGCGCGCCAACGCCCGGCGGGGCAATCGATCAGGACCGCGCCAACGGTCACAGACCAATACAAGCACTTATGACTCTACCACGCGCTGATGTACCGGTACAGACCGGAAAAATGGACTAGCAATCCCCCTATAGCCGGGTGCCTTCGGGCCCCGGCTTTTTTTGTGCGTGGTAGCACGGCGCGGCCCTGATCGCGGCACCCCGGCCTTACGGCTGGCCCCTTGGATCAAGATGTTGTGGGGGGCCCTCGGGGGTGTCTGTCGCGATCACGGGAAGTTGCTAGCGACAGGGTGTGCAGAGGCCATCACCCAGGGGGAAACACAAGCGCGCCGGCGTAGCGGCCGGCGGCGTGACCGCAGCGAGGGGGAGTAGGGGCGCCAGGCGTTCCGAAGATGCCCAGAGCAGGTACTCGCTGCGACCTGGAACCGATGGTGGGGCCGGCCCGCGACGGGGCGTTCATGGAGCGCCTAAGCGGCCCCTGGGGTCAGTCCGGCCATGACCGGGCGCCTGAGCGCAAGCGCGGCCGCGAGGCCGCCCCGCTGAGCCTGCCATGCCCGCCGCCAGGCGTTTTTTTTGACGCGGCGTGGGTAGGGGCAGGGTCCGAGCGCAAGCGAGGACCGTGCCAGGTGGAGAGACCTCCGGCTTGCCGGCGCCTTCTCCCCCAGGAAGAGAGCCGCGCGCCCCGTAGGGGCAGCGACCTTTTCCCGCCCGGCCGGGAGCGGACCGGGCACGGCCACGAATCAACAGGGGCCCGGGCCGATCGCGGCCGGGCTTTTAAGCGGCGCCAACGGCGCCACCATCACGCCGCCGCCAGGCGGCTGTTTTTGATCTTGAACCGGAGGTACAGCGATGTATGGCAAAGCAGGTAAAAGTGGTGAGGCTCTTGCTGCCTACAGAAAGGGACGTGCAGCGCGTGCTCAACAGCAAAGTGAGAGTGATCAGGCTCCCCCGTCAGATCCCCCAGGTGTTACTGAGCGTAGCCCTGGTGGTGACCCTATGGGTAACGACCCCGTTCCCTCACCCGGATCAGTGGACCTGACCCAGCAGCGCAAGGACCGCGCCGCGCACGCCCTGGCGGCCGTGCGAGATCTCGAAGCGGCGATCCAGGCCGAGATTGAGGGCAGCGATATCGACGCCAACGACGAAGTTGTCCACATGACCGCCGACTGGCTCAACGATGACGTTATCGAGACGATCGAGGGTCTGACGTGATCCCGCCGCACGTCCCCTGGGTGAATCCTTCATGGTTGAACGGGCCCAGCTACCCGGGCCCGTCTCGACCGGGGAAAAGCGGGGTAGCGGCCGCAAAACGCGCAGCCAGGAAGCGCCGGCGGAAACGGAGGCACTGATGCAGCTTTCAGCCGAGGGGCACGTCAAGTTGGCGGTGAGCTACGGGATCGCGGCCGTCCATGTCCGGGTGGCGCGAAACGGGACTCAGGATCCTATGGCCAGACGTGTCCTCTACCACACCGCCCAGCGCCTGAGTGACCGGTCCGATTGGCACATGGACCGTGCCGTGGCGCTGAAAAAGCGGGGGCCCCACGCGCCCCCGGATATTCTTAACCGGAGGCCCCATGCCGAGAAAACCAAACCCTGAGCTGGTCGGCCGGACCGATTGCACCGGGTGCGGTACCCGGATCCCGGTCTACCGCAACGCCCGCGGCTACCTGTACACGAAGTGCCAGGAATGCGGCGTGGACCAGCGCAACGGGCCGACCATCCAAACCCACCTCTACTACCACACCGATTGGACCGGCGAGCCGCCGGCGCGGCCGCGCGGCGTGCCTGACCAGGCGCCGGCGCCCCATAGGGCCGAGGAACCGGAATCCGAACCGGAACCGGCCCCGGTACCGACCGGCCCGGAACCGGAAAACGAACCGAAACCCACCCCCACCAGCACCGGCAAAGCGCGCCTGTTCGGGCCCGCGCTGTTCCTGGGGATGCTGGTGGGCCCCATCCTGAAAATAGGGTTCAGACTATGACCGCGAAGAAAACCACCCCCGCGAAAAAAGCGCCGGCGCGCAAGTCCCGGCCGGCGGCCACCGCCACCCCGGATCCCGCCGAGAAGGTGCCCGCCTCAACGCCGGCCGCAAAACCGGAAACGGCCGCCGGCGAGCCGGAAAAACAGGATCTGTCGGGCCTTGAGCAGCTGGAAGCGGAAGCGGCCGCCGGCGGCGAGCCAGGCGCCGGTGAAAGCGTCGCCGGCGAGATGACCGCGAAGCAGGAACGCGACCAGCAGGCCGAGGCGGACGAAGCGGCCGCGCGCGCCGGCGCGGCCATGGCCTACGGCTTTTGTGAAACCGTGCTGAAGATGCGCTTCCCCTACATCGAGATCCCCGGCGAGCAGCGCCACCAGATCATCGAGAAGGCCACCCCGGTGATGCGCAAGTACGGCGCCGAGCTGCCGGCCTGGCTGAAGCCCTACCAGGAGGAAATCGAGCTGGGCATGACGGTGGCCGCCACCGGCTTCGGCGTGTACATGCAGGTCCAGCAGCACCGCAAGGAACAGGCGCGCCAGGCGCAGCAGGAAGCCCGCCGCCAACGCCAGGCCGGTACCGCCGACGCCGAGCGCGGCCGCAAGGATCCGCGCGTGGATCTGACCACCCACCCAGACGCACCGGAGACAGCCGATGCGGTTCCAGCCTAAAAACCCGGATCCCCGGTGGCCGAACGAGCATGAGCTGTACCTGGCGTGGAGCCAGGGCGGTAAGAGCCAGGCGCTGCACGCGAACGCCCGGGCGCCCCATAGGGGCGTCAGGACGATCATGTGGGACCACGCGCCCGATCACCCGGGTGATCACTTCCGCACCCGCCAGGGCTTCACCAAGGCGCTCAAGTTCGCGATCCAGCGCGGGGGCGGCTTCCGCATCGCCTACGCCGGCCCGCGCACCCGGGAAGAGCATGAGTGGTGGTGCGAGGTGGTGTGGTCGTGCCTGGACGGCCGGTACCGCACGTTCGCCTATGACGAAGAGATCTCCGCGATCGTGCCCGGGCCCGGCAAGGCGGATCCCAACGCGGCGACCCTGCTCAACGAAGGGCGCAAGTTCGGCCTGGTGTGGCACGGCACCGCCCAGCGCAGCACCGAGATCCCGAAAACCTACTTCGAGGGCGTGCGCTACACCTGGGTGGGCGTCCAGAAAACTCGGGCGGCGAAGAAGCGCATGGCGGACCAGATCGGCGTCGAGCTGGACCGCATCGAGCAGCTGCAACCGATGCAGTTCCTGGTGGACGACGGCGGCATCGCCGACCCGAATTTAGTCCAGATCAAAGGCGCGGACACCCAGAAGGGCGTCCGCTGGTGTGACTAGGAGGCACTGATGATCACTGACGCCAGAATGACGTCGAGAGAAACCTTCACCGTGGTTTCCCCTCGGCTGGCCAGCAAGTACCGCGCGCTGGCGCAAAAGTTCCAGCGCAACTGCTGTGTGAAGGTCGAGCGGCGCACGGAAGGGCTGTTCGAGATCGTCGATGTGACCGTGGTCACGACCAACCAGGCGTTGTTCTACGGCGTGGCCGAGGACATCAGGGAGATCGCCGCCTGGTCCCCTTGGCGCACAATGCACCATGAGTGGAAAAACCAGCGCTGGCTGGCCCGCAAAGCCTTCAAAAAACGCTGATTTCCCCCGGTACCACCCTATAGGTAGGCCCGCTTCGGCGGGCCTTTTTTTTGCCTGGAAAAAGGCGCCTGAATGAAAGCCGCGTAACCGAGAGGAGCGGGGACACCCATGGAAAAGCGCTATGTCATGCAGTTCGTCGTCGGCGCGGCCGCGAGTGTCGTCGCCTACCTGATTATTGAAAAGCTCAAGGAGCGTAAGCAATGAACAGCCAGCAGAAAACCGTGCTGATGGCGGTGGGCGCCACGCTGGTGGCGATCTGGGCGATCAAGAACATCGATGCCCTCGAACCCGTGAATGAATTCGTTTTCGACGACTGAGGCGAGAGACCTATGGCAACCGCAGTAGCAAATACGCCCACGTACATCGAGAAGAAAATTCCGAGTCCCGAGGGCATCGCGGCGGATCAGACCGCCACCTGGAAGCTGCCGATTGGCCCGCAGTACATGGAGCTGCAACTGGCGTTTTCCGGCGTGACCCTGGCGCAGATGACCGAGATCCGCATTCTCGCCAACGGCCGCCCGTTCCAGGTGTTCAGCGCCGCCGATCGCAACAGCATGAACAAGTTCGACGGCATGGCCGATGCGGCCGATGACGGCGTGCTGATTCTGCCGTTCACCCGGCGCGGTCTGAAGACCGGCATCGGCGAGTGGGAAACCGGTGTCACCACCGGCGTGGCCGACCAGGCCGGCCGGCGCATCGACTCCCTGAACGTGGAGATCGATATCGCCGCCGGCGCGTCCGCGCCCTCGATCGAGATGACCGCCTCAGTCACCGGCCCGCGTCCGTCCGGCCCGGGCACGCTGCTGCACATCGCGCGCTTCCGCCGCAACCTGTCCGGCGTGGGCCAGTTCGATATCTCCGATCTGCCCAAGGGCACGCCGACCACCATTTCCCTGAACCGCACCTGGTTCAAGGAAGAGGGCGGCGAGACCGTGGACCGGCTGGAAGTGGAACGCGACGGCCGCAGCCTGTGGCGCCGCAGCGCGACCCTCAACGCGCGGATCCAGGCGGACCATGTGCGGGTGCCTCAAGCGGGCTTTTTCGTGCTGGATAAAACCGAGCGCGGTTACGGCGGCGACCCGATCACCCTGCTGGGGTACAACGATTTCCGATTCATGGTGGACACCAGCGGCGCGCAGTCGCTGACCATCTACCAGGAGACGATGGGCGTACTCGGCCAATAAGGGGCGGTCATGAGCTTTTTCGACGATCTGTGGGGACGGGTGGACGCCGGGCTGGACACGCTCGGCAACACCGCCGGCGAGCTGTGGGAGGCGGGCAAGAACGCCGCGCTCGACCGCATCAATGAGCAGCCGGCCAACGTCACCCGGCCGGAGACGATCCCCGACCAAAACCAGCCCACCACCACCCAGGCGGACCCGACCTATACCAACCCGGTCGGCCAGGTCTGGGCGCAGTACAAAACGCCGGTGATGATCGTCGGCGGCCTGGTGGTGGCCTATGTGATCTACACGGCGGTGAGTGACTGATGCCTCTAATTCCGATCGCACTGTTTGGCGCCGGCGCCCTGCTGGGCATCGGCGGCACCGTGGTGGTGAGCGACACCGCCAAGAACGTGACCACGCTGGCCGTGATCGGCGGGGCCGCGTACCTGGCGCATAAAAAGGGCTGGATCTGATGGGTGGCGCAGCGGTAGGCGGGCTCGCCGGTAACGCGCTCCAGGGCGGGATCTCCGGCGGGCCGGCGCAGAGCGGCAGCACCGGCGAACAAAGCACCGGCACCGGCGACAAGAATTTCAATTTCGGGAACCCGCGCCGGGGGCTTTACGCCGGCGGTACCAGTCCGGTCCTGATGATCGGCCTGGCCGTCGCGGCCGTAGGGGTCGTGTGGTGGATCAGCAGGAAGAAATGACGATCCGCCGGGCCACCTGGTGCGACCAGGCCGCCGAGGCCTTGCACGCGGCCGCACGCGGTGACCTGGATCTGATCGCCGCCGAGTGCGCCCACCAGATCAGCGATTTGTGGCGCGTCGAGGGCAGGGCAGAGGGGTGGCTGGTGACCAGGCAGGAGCCGGGCGAGCTGGTGATCGTCGCCGCCGCCGGCCGCAACTGCCGACCGGTGATTCGGCACATCACCGACCGGGCGATCGCCGCCGGCTTGCGGATCCGCACGCACATCACCCGGCCCGGCCTGCGCCGGATCTACGAAGCCCAGGGCTTCACCCTGGACGAACTGGTTATGAGGAGGCGGCCGGATGGGCAGCCGCAGTAACAGCAAAACGGTCAACACCACCCAGATCGATGAGAACACGCTGCAAATGGCGGACAACAGCGTGGGCGACGGCCCGCGCGTCAACCTGGGTGTGGGCGAGGGCGGCACCTTCGACGGTGAGATTACGTTCAGCGACCAGGGCGCGATCGCGGCCGGCGAATCGCTGGGCCTCGGCGCGCTGGATCTCGCCGGCGTCACGGTCGAGCAGTCTGGCGACCTGGCCGCCAAAGCCTTCGACACCGCCACCGCTCAAAACAAGCTGTTCGCCGATGAGCTGACCGACAGCGCCAGGCTCTACAGCCAGCAGACCCAGGACCAGGTGGGCCGGGCGCTGAGCATGGTGGCCGAGTCCACGCGCAGCGAGACCGCCGAGGCGTTCAACCGCCTGCTCAAGTACGGCGTCGCCGCGCTGGCGATCATCGCCGTGATCTACTTCTTCAGCCGGAGTAAAAAATAATGGCAGCAGGGCAACGCGACATTCCGGTACTGCTACAGCCTGGATCCGGCGCCACCGTCCGCGCGCCGGGTGAGTTCATGTACCTGGCGTTTGCCGATCGCGAGATCCTGGCGATCGTCACCGGCCAGGACGGCACCCAGTCCCGCCTCAAAATGGTGACCGGCGACTTCACGAAGCCCGCCGGCGGCATCGAGGAAGTCGAGCTGGTCAACCCGGATCCGGACAACGCCTGCGCGGTGACCGTGATCATCGGCGCCGGCGAGTTCGATCGGAAAATCATCCAGGGCGAGGTCACCATCACGCCCGGCATTCGCGGTGCCGACGGCCAGTTCGTGGACGACACCCGCAGCACCGTGCGCCTGCGCGTCGCGCTGGGAAACATTACCCCTCAGTGGGGTTCTAGGGATTTTCCGTCCAAAAACGACAAAGTGCTCTGGAGGCCCCGCCGTCTGTGGCCTCCAGAGGGGTATTACTTTTTTCGAGATCCCTATTTGGGCTCTGTTTGAGT